>JACCDH010439720.1_pt1 | contig 18105 bp, 17 predicted proteins | sample 7442481 | NCBI WGS metagenome assembly JACCDH01 (sample SAMN15323433, study PRJNA562643) | freshwater metagenome | isolation source: river surface water | place: USA:Blue River Watershed | collected 2017-08-15 | reverse complement strand
GGCGCAGATGCGCTGGCCACGGTTACCGAGGACTAAGAGAAAGAAAGCAAAATGGCCGAGAGCACCAAGACAGCAACGGGTCGTATCGCGCGAGTCACTGGTCCAGTTGTGGACATTGAGTTCCCGCATGACTCGATTCCTGAAATCTACAACGCCCTGACCACAGAGATCTCCTTCGGTGACCAGAAGTCGACTTTGACTCTTGAGGTTGCCCAGCACCTCGGTGACGACCTAGTCCGCGCGATTGCACTGAAGCCAACCGATGGTCTGGTCCGCGGTGGAGTGGTTCACGACACTGGCGCACCTATATCGGTGCCAGTTGGTGATGTGACCAAGGGCAAGGTATTCAACGTGACCGGTGAGATCCTCAACGGAGAGCCTGGACAGGTTGTTGAGGTGAAGGAGCGCTGGCCAATCCACCGCACCCCACCTGCCTTCGACCAGCTTGAGTCCAAGACCCAGATGTTCGAGACCGGTATCAAGGTCATCGACCTGCTAACCCCTTATGTACAGGGTGGAAAGATTGGTCTATTCGGTGGTGCCGGTGTTGGTAAGACCGTTTTGATCCAGGAGATGATCTACCGTGTGGCCGAGAACCACGACGGTGTATCGGTATTCGCCGGTGTAGGTGAGCGTACTCGTGAGGGTAACGACCTAATCGACGAGATGAAGGAGTCTGGTGTTATCGACAAGACCGCGCTGGTCTTCGGTCAGATGGATGAGCCACCAGGAACTCGTCTTCGCGTAGCGCTTTCGGCTCTGACCATGGCGGAGTACTTCCGCGATGTTCAGCAGCAGGACGTACTTCTGTTCATTGACAACATCTTCCGTTTCACTCAGGCAGGTTCTGAGGTATCCACCCTGCTAGGCCGCATGCCTTCAGCCGTGGGTTACCAGCCAAACCTCGCCGATGAGATGGGTCTGCTACAGGAGCGCATCACCTCGACCCGTGGTCACTCGATCACCTCGCTGCAGGCGATCTACGTTCCAGCTGACGACTACACCGACCCAGCCCCTGCAACCACCTTCGCTCACTTGGACGCAACCACTGAGCTAAGCCGTGAGATTGCAGCCAAGGGCCTATACCCAGCTGTGGACCCACTGGCATCAACCTCCAGAATCCTTGACCCTCGTTACATCTCTCAGGATCACTACGAGACTGCAATTCGCGTCAAGGCGATTCTGCAGAAGAACAAGGAGCTTCAGGAGATCATCGCCATCTTGGGTGTTGAGGAGCTTTCCGAAGAGGACAAGATCACTGTTGCTCGCGCACGTCGCATCCAGCAGTTCTTGAGCCAGAACACCTACATGGCAACCAAGTTCACCGGTGTTGCTGGTTCGACCGTCCCACTGAAGGACACCATCGAGGGCTTCTCGATGATCGCCCGCGGTGACCTAGACCACATCCCAGAGCAGGCGTTCTTCAACTGCGGTGGCATCGACGACGTCATGAAGGCATACGAGCGCATCCAGAAGGACCTTGGCTAATGTCACGCGAACTAAACGTTGACCTAGTGGCTGCCGACCGCCAGATTTGGTCTGGCTCGGCAACCCAGGTCATCGCCAAGACCACCGTTGGTGAGATTGGTCTGCTCTCAGGTCACGAGCCCATGCTCGCGATCTTGGTGCCAGGCCAAATTCGAATCACCACCGGTGAGGGCAAGGTTCTAACTGCAGACTGTGCAGAGGGCGGCTTTTTGTCACTGGAGAACAACAACCTGACTCTGGTGGTTAGAGACGCTCAGCTAACCAACTAATGCTTATCCTGCTGCCGCCGTCGGAGACTAAGCGTCCCGGCGGCGTTGGCATTTCTATCGACAAACTGGCCATTATCTGGGCAGCCCTGGATCCGGCTCGAGACCAACTAATCGCAGCAACTCAGAAGGTTTGCTCCAACCCAAAAAAGGCAGCTGAGACTTTCAAGCTTGGCCCAAAGTCACTGGGTGACCTGGAGGCAAACAAGAACCTCATGACAGCCCCCACCATGCCAGCGATTGAGCGGTATGCAGGGGTGTTGTTTGACGCCCTTGATTACAAATCCCTCGATGACGTTGCCAAGACGCGGGTGAGTGAGCAGCTGTTTATCCAGTCCGCGCTTTTTGGACTACTGCCCGCCACCGAACAAATTCCCTACTACCGATTTTCCGCAACGACAAAGCTCCCCAAGCTAAAGCTTCGAGAACTTTGGACTGAAGCACACAAAGCTGTCTGGCCAAGGCTCACCAAGCCGATTCTCGACATGAGATCAAAGTCGTATGCGCAGTTGAACCCAATTCCAAAAGAGCTAGAAAGCTACGAACTGGACGTCTTTGATGAGACAGGTAAGGCGCTCAACCACTTCAATAAGAAGGCGAAAGGCCTCTTCGTCCGGGCCGCGATGACTCACGGTCTCGATACTGTGAGTGACTTGCCCAGAATTGCCAAAGCCGCCAACCTCAAAGTAGAGATTGACGGCCATAGCGTGCGATTGATCACACCTCAGGGGTTCTAGTCCTGCTTGGTTGCCGGTAGTGGCTCAACCACGTAAGGTTCAGGAAGTTCGATGACTCCCTCGACCAAAGAGATAACGGAATCAAACCATCCCTGGTCGTTCTTTAGCAGGTAACCAGGAACCAGCCATGCACCACCAGATTTGTCATAGATCATCAGGAGTGCGGTCTCGGAGCCGGTGAGCTTCAGCTTCACAATCTCAGGCTTGACATCAACGGGCTGGTCCTGGGTAGTTGTGTCAGACCCCTCCTTGGTGGTCGCAGCTGGAGCTGGCTCCACTGCTGGTTCGGAAGTCGCGTCTGCTGTCCTTAGGCCCATTGCGCCCTGCGAGTACTTATTCCAGACAGAGCTTGCAGGGGATCCAAACCAACGCCCATCCTTGATTCTCGCGGCTGCATCCTTGGCTGATACGGTGTTGAACTCGCCCCGAGTTACTGGTTTTGCAAAGTGTCCGGCAACGCTCGAGAGCTTGCCCGCTCCGTCATAGTTGATCCACCACTCTAGGGCGGTGTCCTGCCCGTCAATTTGAACACTGCCGATTGCGCTGGCACCCCAGTCGCTTCGGTCCACTCGAATCTCGTCTTTTGAAATCTCGAGCCCGAAGTTTTCGAAGATTCCAAATGCTTCGCTGCGAATCTTCTCAACGCTTGGAATCAGTTCTGGGGTCGCGATTGGCTCGCAGCTCTCGTAGGAACTGCCGTCTTCTAGGGTGATTGTCTTGTTCTCGCACTTATAGGAGTTTTGATCCCATGAGTTGAAATAGAAATTGCCAGTACCCGCCCAGGTGATGCTCACCTGTCGCTCCGGCTTTCCAATCGCAAAGGTTGGATACTCGGGGGAGGACCACTCTTCTTCTCGGATCTCTCCTTCGACTCCGAAATAGTCAGCTAGCTGCTGCAGTTTTTCCTTTGGGTCGCCCTCAAGCACGAGTTGGTAAACCGTGCCTCGGCCAGTTTCCTCGGAGAGGGCCGATGCGTCATGTTCATAAACAATCCAAGTCGGTGCAATCATCTTCATGCCCGGTGCTGCCGCATCGCTTGAAAGCATCGCCTCAGCGCGGCCCTGTTGCCCACCGCTCGCCATCTGAATCAGGGGCTGCTGGGGGAGCGCCAGACCGACGGCTAGTGTGAGTGCCGACACGGCGGCAACAGCTGACCCTGAAACAAGAGCGAGTCTTAGCTTGCGGGAGAGTGGAATTGACTTGGGCTTGCTCAAGGCCGCTTGTGCGACCAATCCCTCATTCAGCACTGCTGAATCCCGAGCCGGATCCGCACTGTTTAGTCGAGCTTTTAGATCTTCAAAATTCTCATTCATGATTACTCAACTGTCCCGTCAACTAAAAAGTTTTCACTCCCCAGTAAGTTTTTTAGCTTTTGCTTGGCTCGCGTTAGGCGTATTGCGGCTGCATTCTCAGAGATTTCGAGAGTCAACCCAATTTCCTTATTGCTCAAACCTTCATAGGCCCAGAGAGAAATCAACTCACGTTCGAAACCCTGAAGTTTTGCCCAAGCAGAGCCCAATGCGCTATCTGCTATTGCGATGGACTCGGCCGAAGGTGCAGCCTCGGGTCTTGCGATCAGTAGTTCAATACGGGATCGATTGGTGTGCTTTTTGCGATGATTGGAAATTAGGTAGCGAGCTGTTTTGTAGAGCCAGGGCAGTTCAAAACCCTCGGGTATTGCAGCTCGTTTGTTCCACGCAATCGCAAACAGATCCGCGGCCAGATCTTCGACTTCAGATTGGTCCACACGCCTGGCCAAAAACCTTGAAATCTCAGGCATGTGGGCGCGAAAAACGGCGTTGAAGTGCTCCGGGGTCATACTTCCTCCTGAGCTAGCTATGTCCTAAGCCTAGGAATCTTTTCTAATTCTTTTGAAGCAATTTGGGGCGTGGTCATGAATCATTCCGGTGGATTGCATCAGCGCATACATGGTTGTGCTTCCCACGAACTTGAAACCGAGACTTTTCAGGTGCTTGCTCATCGCATCCGACTCCGCACTTGTTGCCAGCCAGCGAAAGTTTTCAACCGGTGAGGCTGGCTCTGGCGGAGCAAATTGCCACAGTGTTGTCTTGAGATCTATTGCCCTATCAAGGATCAATTGAGCATTGTGAATCGCCGATTGAATCTTGGCTCGGTTGCGGATGATGCCCTGATCCTGCATGAGTTTCTCAACCCGGGTAGCGTCAAAGGCGGCAACCTTTTCGATTTCAAACTGATCAAAGGCTTTTCGAAATCCTTCGCGGCGTTTCAGAATAGTGAGCCAACTCAGACCTGCTTGAAAACCCTCGAGACAAATAGCTTCGAATAGTGCCCGTTGGTCGCTGGCACGCTGGCCCCACTCTTGATCGTGATAGTCGATGTAAACCTGGTCATCGGTGACCCAAATGCAACGCTCTTTCCCGTCCGGATGAACCCGGGTAAGGGTCATTTCAGAACACCCTCAAGCTGGAGCAGTTTGGTTTTGGTTTGCACCCCTCCGGTTGCTGAGTATCCGGTTAGCTTCCCGGTTGACCCCATCACTCTGTGGCAGGGAACGATAATTGGAACCGGGTTTGCCCCGACCGCGCCGCCTACTGCTCGAGCAGCAAGTGGTTTTGAAACCGCAAGAGCCACCTCGCCATATGATTTCGTGGCCCCAAAGTCGATGTTTAGTAGCTCTTGCCACACTGCCATCTGAAACTCTGTGCCCTGTAGGTCAAGGGCCAGATCAAACCCCTGGCGCCTACTGGCAAAATACTCAGCCAGTTGCGTTGCGGCATCCTCGAGGAGCTGACTTGCTTTTTGGGAATTCGAGAACTCTTTGGGCTTGGCGGTATCGGTGAGTATCTCCAGTTGTGCCACTCCGCGCGAGGTGGCGGCTAGTGCGATCCTCCCCAGCGGGGAGGAGACTACCTTCAGGGCTTCCAAAATCATGACTCAAGTATGGCTTGAGTTCACACCTCGCCACTGAATCCTCACCGGACCTGTGAGTAACTTATCCACACAAGCCGATCCACCGGATATTTGCCGCTGCATCACTTCTAAATTGCAAGGGTGAACTTGCTCTTCGTGCTGCCCTCTCTCGGGTACGGCCTTTACCTGTATGCGACCACGGGATCGCCGATTCTGCTGATCATGAGTGGCCTGACTGTTATCGTCTGGTCATTAGTTAGCTCCCAGCGTGATCATGACCTGAAAGCCGAGGTCACGGTCCAATCTGGTCGGATCTTCCTGGGCGATAAAAGACTCAGCCTGCTCCCATGGCTATGGGGAAGGCAGGTGAGAAATGTGGTTTACCAGGCGATTGCTCAGACTAGAGCTGAGACCGAGGCTGAAGTCCGATTCTTACCCGGTGAGCTTCTTGACCTATCCAATCGTGAGCTATTTCGAGTCAAGCTCGACGAGCGTAATCCGCACCTGATCATCATTGGACGAAGCGGTTCGGGGAAAACGCAGCTTCTCAAATGGCTTCTCCAGAGTGCACCTGATTTCAGGGTTATCGACTTCAAAGGTGGTGTCGATTTTCCTGAACTTCAACGCTCTCAACTGTTCACCCAGGATGACCAAGTTGAAGCCATGGCATGGATTGAGAGTGAGATTAGAGACCGTGAAGCACAGCGCTCGCAAGAGTTGGTATGGATAGTCGTGGATGAACTTGGTGAAGCGCTCAGGGTAAGCAAGCTGAATCCGGTGTTGGAATCGGTTGCGGCGAAGGGGAGGGGGTTAGGCATTCACCTGGTGTTGGTCAATCAAACTATGACCGCCATCCCACGGACTATCTGGGCAAACTGCGCAAATCGAATCGTCTTGCAGGCTGATCCAGTCGATCGAGTTCAGCTGGGATTTAGTGCATCATCCCCAGACCAAGTTCCACAGCAAATTCGAGGAGACTTTCTGGGAACTCGGTCTTGTCAATTTGAATTTCCAGCGCCTAGAGCTTCTTCCAGGCTTCTTCAAGCAGGGGCCGAAGGATTGCTTCCATCTGATCAAACTCGGCCGGGCCACAGGTCAGTGGAGGCGCTAACTGAACCACTGCATCCCCACGATCATCTGCTCGGGCGTAGAGTCCAGCCTTATACATGGCCGGATTGAGGTAGCCGCGCAAAATGCGCTCGCGCTGATCTGGGGTCAGTCGCTGCATCGTGGCCTTGTCGCTAACGAGCTCGATTGCGAAGAAGTAGCCATCACCGCGAACATCACCGACGATTGGAAGATCCTTGAGCTTCTCGAGGGTCTTTCTAAACACTGGTGAGTTGGTGCGGACATTGTCCACCAAGCGCTCTCGGTCGTAGATATCTAGGTTTGCCAGAGCTACCGCACAAGCAACTGGGTGAGCGGCAAAGGTATAACCGTGGGGGAAGGTGGTGGTGCCCTTGGTGAATGGCTCGAAGAATTTGTCCTTCATAAACAATGCGCCTAGCGGCTGAGCACCTGAGGTGATTGCCTTAGCGGTGATCATCATGTCGGGCTGAATGCCGTAGCGCTGGCAACCAAACATTTCTCCGGTTCTGCCATAACCGGTGATGGTTTCATCGGCAACCAGAACAACGTCGTACTTATCGCAGATTTCACGAACACGTCTGAAGTAGGCAGGGTGGGCGGTAATGCAACCACCCGAGTTCTGAATCGGCTCGACATAGAAAGCCGCTACGGTTTCAGGCCCCTCAAACAGGATTGCCTCTTCAACGCGATTTGCTGCCCAGATGCCAAATTCTTCCTCGGACTTGAACCCCTCAGGAGCTCTAAACCAGTTGGTGTTCGGAACTCTGAATGTTGAAGGGACAAGCGGCTCAAAGGCCTGCTTCATGGCCGCAATGCCGGTAATTGAAAGAGCGCCGTGGCTGGTGCCGTGGTAGGCGGTCATGCGCGAGATGACCTTAGTCTTGGTTGGCTGGCCGGTTAGCTTGAAGTACTGTTTGGCAATCTTCCATGCACTCTCAACGGCTTCTCCACCGCCGGTGGTGAAGAAGATCCTGGTCAAGCCCTCTGGCGCATAGGAAACAAGTCGCTCTGCTAGTTCTACTGCGCGTGGGTGCGCGTAGCCCCAAAGTGGCATGAAGTCGAGCTCCATCATTTGCTTTGCGGCAGCTTCAGCAAGTTCGGGTCTAGCGTGGCCGGCGTTCACGGCAAACAATCCTGAGAGTCCATCGATAACCTTGTGACCCTTGGTATCCCACAGGTAAATGCCCTCACCCTTGGCGATGATGTTCATGTCACCGTCTTGGAAGGGGGAGTGGCGGGTGAAGTGCATCCAGAGGTGGTCCTTCGCCGAGCGCTGCAGCATTGCATCGGTTGGGGTTTCTCCCTCTCGCATTGCCTCGAAAAGCGGTAGCTTCTTCTGACCCTGTTGCCTGCGAGCCTTTTGAATTAGCGTCTTGAGTGGGTTTGCTTTTGGCTTCTGGATTGCCATTTTTATCTTCTTCTTAGTTGTTGGTTTCTGGGCTCATCATCGAGTTCCCCAGCTGTAGAACTGCTTGTGAAGTTTTAGGTAAACAAAGGTCTCTGCCGAAACTACACCTGGCAAGAGGCGAATGTTGGAATTGAGCAGGTTGATTAGGTCCTCATCATCTTCGCAAACAACCTCGACGAGGATGTCGAAGCCTCCTGCGGTCAGAACTACATAATCAACCTGGGGGATTGAAGAGAGCATTTCGGCAACTTTGTTTACATCGCCGGTGCACTTGACCCCAACCATGGCCTGGCGATTGAAACCAAGACGCATCGGGTCTGTGACGGCAACGATCTGCATCACGCCGGATTCGTTTAGCTTCTGCACGCGCTGCCTTACTGCGGCTTCGCTCAGCCCGACGACTTTGCCAATCTCGGCATAAGACTTTCGACCATCAAGCTGAAGCTGTTCAACAATGAGCTTCGAGACCTCATCTAGCTGAGACTGGCGGGTTCGCATCATTCTTGACATGGGTCTGAGTATGCCAAGAAATCGATACCCGCCCAAGCAATTCCGCACAATTGTGATGAATTTGCTACGAATTCAATTGAATTTTTTGATTTCAGTTCTGAAATGGTTAGTTGCCGTTTAGAGTCATTACATCTCAACTCAACGAGGAGTAATGCTGTGTCAGTAAGACAGTTGAAGAACTTTGTTGGTGGTCAGTACCAGACCCCAGAATCAGACAAGCTCAGCGACGTAATCAACCCCGCGACTGGCGAAACCTATGCCCACGCCCCCGTATCTTCGGAGCGAGATGTGCAGCGGGCTTATGAAGTAGCTCAAAAGGCGTTCGAAGAGTGGAGCCAAACTACCCCGAGCGAACGTCAGCTTGCTCTGTTCCGCATCGCGGATGCCCTTGAGGCGAGAGCTCAAGAAGCTGCGGACGTTGAGAGTGAGAACACCGGAAAGCCTCGCGGCACCCTGGTGGATTACGAGATCATGCCTTCTGTCGACCAGATCCGCTTTTTCGCAGGTGCAGCTAGAAACCTCGAGGGCCGCGCAACTGCCGAGTACATGCGCGATCACACTTCATCGATTCGTCGCGAACCGATTGGTGTCATTGGTCAGGTAACCCCTTGGAACTACCCACTGAATATGGCCACCTGGAAGTTCGCTCCAGCAATTGCCGCGGGTAACACCATCGTGTTGAAGCCCTCTGACACCACCCCGGCATCGACTCTTCTGCTCGCTGAAATCGCCAGCGAATTTCTACCCGCAGGCGTATTCAACGTTGTAACCGGAGACCGGGACACTGGTCGCGCCATGATCGAAAACCGCATCCCACAGATGGTTTCCATCACCGGTTCGGTTCGCGCAGGTATGGAGGTTGCCAAGAGCGCTTCGGCTGATCTCAAGCGGGTGCACCTGGAGCTAGGTGGTAAGGCCCCGGTAATCGTTTTCGATGATGCTGACTTCGAGAAGGCTGCCGCTGGAATCGTCGCAGCTGGATTCTTCAACGCAGGTCAGGACTGCACAGCAGCGACCAGATTGCTCGTGCACGAGAAGGCCTACGACAAGTTCATGGCTGCTCTGATCGCAGAGGTCAAGGCAAGTGCCAAGGTGGGCATGCCATCTGAAGATGGCATCCTGTTTGGACCAGTCAACAACGCCAACCAGCTAACTCGAGTCAAGGGCTTTATCGACCGACTGCCAGACCACGCCAAGATTGAGCACGGTGGCAACCAGCTACCAGGTTCGGGTTACTTCCTAGAGCCAACTGTGCTCTCCGGTTTCAAGCAGGACGACGAGCACATTCAAGAGGAGATCTTCGGACCGGTAATCACAGTCCAGAAGTTCTCCTCAGACGAGCAGGCACTGAAGTGGGCAAATGATGTTCGCTACGGTTTAGCTTCGTCAGTTTGGACCTCGAACCACACCAGGGCAATGCGCTTTGCAAAGTACCTGGACTTTGGTGCGGTTTGGATTAACACCCACATTCCACTGGTCGCAGAGATGCCGCACGGTGGCTTCAAGCACTCCGGTTACGGCAAGGATCTATCCCACTATGGCTTCGAGGATTACACCCGCGTAAAGCACGTAATGAGCTACATCGGAGACTGATAGAAAAATTGGATTTTGGGGTCCAAAAATGGCTTTTTGTGTGACAAACTTTCCCTTGTTCCATGAAGCCGTTGGGTTTCGAAAGTTGGTTGGCGCCTAGCGCCCGATTAATAGGAGACAAGTAATGAAGCGTGGACTTCCTGAAGACCCAATGATGCGCCAGCTAGTTTTGATGGCTCAGCAAAAGATGATGTCGCGCAGGGCCGCGCTTCTGGGACTTGGTGGAACAGCAGCCGCATTGAGCCTGGCATCTTGTGCACCAGCTTCCTCGAGCCTCACACCAGCTGAAGACCTATCGGACTCTGAAAAGACTCTGGTTTGGCACAACTGGCCGCTATACATGGACGGTGAGGACGATGGTTCCTATCCAACCTTGAACAGATTCATGGATCAGACCGGTATCACCGTCGAGTACATGATGGAGATTGACGACAACGACACCTGGTACGCCAAGGTCAAGGACCAGCTCGCCCTAGGTGCCGACCCAGGTTTCGACGTTGCTTGCCCCACTAACTGGCTGGTAAACCGCATGATCGGGCTTGGCTACCTACAGACCATGGACAACGCAAACATGCCTAATAAGGTGGCAAACCTAAACCCTGCCTACCTAGGTGATGAGAACGACCCAGACCGCGTGCTCTCGGTTCCTTACCAGGGCATCATCGGCGGCATTGTCTACAACAAGAAGATGTACAAAGAGGCAACCGGCAAGGATGCCCCAACCTCGCTTGCAGATGTATGGGACCCAGCCCTAAAGGGACGCGTTGGCCTAATCTCAGAGATGCGCGACTCCGTGGGTCTAACCCTGTTGAGCATGGGCATTGACATCAAGGACCCAGCTTCCTTGACCGAAGACGCATTCAACGAGGCTGTTGACTTCATCGCAGCTCAGGTCTCCTCTGGCCAGATCTTCAACATCAAGGGCAACTCCTACGGTGAGGACCTGTCAAACGGCAACATCATCGTCGCTCTTGCATGGTCCGGTGACACCACCATCCTCAACTTCGAGGTTGGTGAGGACCGCTTCGGATTCGTAGTTCCTGACACTGGTTCTACCATCTCGTCTGACTCCTTCGTAATTCCGATGGGATCTCAGCACAAGAAGAACGCTGAAGCCCTAATCAACTACTACTACGACCCAGTAAACGCTGCAGAGCTTGCTGCATACGTGAACTATGTAACTCCGGTTGTTGGTGCTAAGGAAGAGATGATGAAGACCGACCCTGAGCTGGCCGAGAACCCGCTGATCTTCCCGAACGATGAGCTGCTTGCAAACGTCCACGCCTTCCGTCCGCTAACCGGTCAGGAAGAGCAGCGCTTTGCAACCAAGTGGCAGAACCTGCTACTGGGCGCATAGGTGGCAGAGCAGTTCATCGCTCGAGGTCAAGACCTAGAGCTAGTAGGTATTCGTAAAGAGTTCCCTGGCTTCACCGCTATCGAGAACCTTGATCTGAAGATTCCGGCAGGCGAGTTCTTCGCCCTGCTGGGACCTTCGGGCTGCGGTAAGACTACGACCTTGAGGATCATTGCCGGTCTGGAAGAGCCCACCAAGGGACAGGTCCTGATCGGCGGCAAGGACGTAACTGGCACAAAGCCACATCAGCGTCCGGTGAACACCGTTTTCCAAAGCTACGCGCTATTCCCGCACATGTCGGTGCTGGAGAATGTGGCTTTTGGTCTGCGCCAGCGCAAGATTGATGACCCACTGCCGAAGGCAACCGAGGCCCTCAAGCTTGTAGAGCTCGAGCACCTCGCAAACCGAAAGCCGCAACAGCTATCCGGTGGTCAGCAGCAGCGCGTTGCATTGGCTCGCGCGCTTGTAAACCGCCCGGCCCTGCTTTTGCTCGACGAGCCACTTGGCGCACTTGATCTAAAGCTGCGTCGTCAAATGCAGGTTGAGCTCAAGGCAATCCAAATGGAAGTCGGTTTGACCTTCTTGCACGTGACTCACGACCAGGAGGAGGCCATGGATATGGCTGACACCGTGGCGGTCATGAACCTCGGTCGGATCGAGCAGATGGGTGCCCCAGAGGCACTCTACGACCGCCCTAAGACTGCGTTCGTTGCTCGCTTCCTTGGCCAGTCCAACATCTTTGTGGGCGATGTCATCGAGAACACCGAGCACGTAATCGCGATCAACGTGAATGGTCAGCGTATTGCCGCACCAAAACTTCGTGCTGAGAAGCACGATGGCAAGGTTGCAATTGGCGTGAGACCGGAAAAGGCCACCTTCCACGAGACCAAGCCAGAGTTGGGTGCTGACCACAACATGGTTGGCCCTGGCGAAATCATCGACATCAGATTCACCGGTGTTTCAAACCAGTACCTGATTGATGTTCCAGGATTCGGTGACATCACCGTCTTCGCTCAGAACGTTGGCAAGTCTCCAGTTGTTGAGCTTGGTGCTCAGGTTTACGTGAGCTGGAAGGTTGAGCACAGCTTTGGATTGAGTGACCTGCCCACCAAGGCAGACAACGACGAGAACTAAGCCATGGCATTCGTCGCTTTAGGCCAGGGAGGCGCCAAGAGCTCGGCTCCCGTGAAGAACTCAACCAAGGTTGCATTCATCTTGCTTGCCCCGGGCATGATCTACCTCGGTCTGTTCTTCCTCACTCCACTTGTTTCCCTAGTCATCACCTCGCTAAAGACCGCAAGCATGACCGGTGAAATCGGCATGTATGACTACGGCTTTGAGCCAGGAAACTACGCTTACGCCATCACGCAGTACGGGCCGCAAATCATCCGGTCCTTCGGTTACGCTCTCGCGGCAACCGTTATGGCGTTGATCATTAGCTACCCAATCGCCTACTTCATCGGAGTCAAAGCGAGAAACAAGCCGGTACTGCAGGCGTTACTTCTCACCCTGGTAATTGCACCGTTTTTTATCTCCTTCCTGCTGCGCACCTTTGCTTGGAAGCAGATTTTCTCTAATGAAGCGCCGATAACTCAGTTCCTGCAGCAAATCGGATTGCTCGGTTCGAGTGACTACATCATCGGATCCTCTTTCGCAGTCGTTTTCGGATTGACCTACAACTTCATTCCGTTTATGACCCTCCCGATTTACACATCGCTGGAGCGCTTAGATCTGCGATTGGTAGAGGCTGGTTCGGATCTCTACGCATCACCCGCGAAAACGTTCTGGAAGGTGACTTTCCCACTATCGCTACCGGGTGTCATCTCGGGAACTCTGCTCACCTTTATTCCTATCTCCGGTGACTATGTGAACGCCTCAAGAGACTTCCTCGGAGGATCTGACACCGCGATGATCGGAAACGTGGTTGAGGCCAACTTCTTCAGAATCCAGGATTACCCAACCGCCTCGGCACTCAGCGTGATGCTGATGGCGGCGATTGTGATATTGGTTTCGGCATATGTTAAGCGCTCGGGTACGGAGGATCTACTGTGAAACTCTCGCTCGGTAAGTGGCTACTTCCAACCTATGTTGGACTTGCATTTTTCTTCCTGATGATCCCGATTGGTTACACCTTCGTGTTTTCCTTCAACGAGGTTGAGAAGTCGAATATCGCCTGGAAAGCATTCACGCTGGACAACTGGCTGAATGTCTGTGGCCAGCAGGAGGTCTGCACCGCATTTGGTAATTCGGTAGCGATCGCGGTGATCTCTACACTGGCATCCACTGCCCTTGGAACAGCGATCGCAATCGCGCTGGGGCGCTATAAGTTCAAGGGTCGCTCTGTCACCAACCTGCTGCTGTTTTTGCCCATGGCAACTCCTGAGGTGGTAATGGGTGCCGGCCTTGCTGCGCAGTTCCTTGACCTCGGAATAGGCAAGGGCTTTTGGACCATCGTCGTGGCCCACATCATGTTCACACTGAGCTTCGTTGTGGTTACCGTGAAGGCTCGTGTTGCAACCTTGGACCCAAGGCTTGAGGAAGCGGCAGCTGACCTCTACGGTAACTCGGCTTCGGTGTTCTGGAAGATTACCTTCCCACTCCTGCTCCCAGGCATCATGGCGGCTGCCATGCTGTCGTTCGCACTGAGTTTTGATGACTTCATCATTACTCAGTTCAATGCTGGACCGGAGACCACCTTCCCGAAGTTTGTTTACACCGCAGCAGCTCGAGGCATTCCACCTGAGGCCAACGTAATTGGGTCAGCGGTGTTCTTTGTGGCAATCGCAATCGTGCTGGTGGTCCAGTTGCGGTCCAGCCTCAAGGCTAAAAAGCTTGCCAAGAAGTAGGTAGAGAAAAACCCCCGATTGGAAACTCCAATCGGGGGTTTTCACTATTCCTAGTTATAGAGCGCTGCCACAGCCTCACGGAAGTGGGCGTGGTGGTGCGCAACGTCCTCTTCATCGGTGAATGGTGACATCAGTGCCATGTTGTGGAACGGAGTCATCAAAATACCGCGGTTGATAGCGTGCAACTGCAGGTACTGCTGCAATTCGAAGTCATCTGCATCCGCTGCCTCACGACCATTCTTAGGAGCAGTTGGTCGGAAGCTGTACTCGCCGCGGCAGCCGATTCTTGATACCTGCCAGGGCAGCTTGTACTCATCGATCACCTCCTGCACGTTCCTTACCCAGAGCTCTGCGAGCGCTTCCATGCGCTCAAAAGCCGCAGGGGTCAGCACGCTCTCCAAAGTTGCCCGCACCGCAGCCATTGATAGCGCGTTACCGGCAAGGGTGCCGCCCACGCCACCGATGTCGATGCTCTCTAGGTGCATCGAAGATTCGATTCTCAGGGCAAGTTCATTGGTCAGGCCGTAGGCACCAACTGGTACACCGCCACCGATGGTCTTACCGAGCACCACCGCGTCAGGGTTCAGTCCGTACTTGGCGGTCATTCCTCCCGGTCCTGCAGAAAGCGTGTGGGTCTCATCCAGAATCCAGATCACGTCATACTTCAAGCACAGCTCTTCCATGCCCTTTAGGTAGTCGGGCTCCGGAAGAACGATTCCGATGTTGGTCAGCGCGGGCTCCATCAGCATCGCTGCTATTTCACCCGTTGCGAAAGCGCGCTCCGCTGCCTCGAGATCGTTAAATGGGATGACCGTCGTGGTTTGCTTGAGGTCGATTGGCTTACCAACGTTGTCGCGACGAGGGATCGTGTTCCCCTCATCATCCATCACGGCAAAGGTCTCATCCACTGTGCCGTGGTAACAGTAGTCGTGAACCGCAATCTTTGGCCTTCCGGTCACGTGGCGCGAGTAGCGAAGCATGTGGCGGTTTGCGTCCGTAGCACTGAGTGTGAATTGCCACTTAGTAAGCCCGAAGCGCTCACTCAGCATTTGACCGTTGTGGGCAGCATCTTCCGTGGGCAACATAAAGGTTGAACCGCGAGCAATCTGCTTTTGCACCGCCTTGACGGTGGCATCTGGAGCGTGTCCAGACATTGCGCCCGTGTCGCCCAGGCAGAAGTCGGTGTACATCAGGCCATCGACATCTGTGAAGTGCGCACCTTTGGCGTGCTCGACATAAATTGGATATGGTCCGGGCCACTTCGACATCCAAATCATCGGCACTCCGCTCAGTAGCGGTTCAGTAGCCGATTCATAGAGCTCGCGTGAGCGAGGGTGGGTCGAAATGTAGCGGTTTAGTTCTTCTCTGAAGAGGTTGTCTAGGCGGTCTCTGTCGCCATAGGCCTGCACGATGAATCACCTTCGATTCTAGGATTTGTTGCTAGTGAGCAGATTTTGCTCACTAGCAACGATAGGTGAAGACCTAGAGCTTTGCCAAACCGGCGGCCAAGACTTCGAGTGCATCCTCGAGCAGCTCGTTGGTGATGGCTAGTGGTGGCAAGAAGCGAATCACGTTGTTGTAGGTACCGGCATTGAGAATCAAGACACCATTTGAGTGACAGTGCTTCACGAGCTCCTCAACAGCCTTCGCATTTGGAGTCTTGGTGCCTGGCTCAACGAGTTCGATTGCGATCATTGCACCCTTGCCACGGACATCACCGATGACTGGGTATTGAGACTTCAGCGCCTCCAGCTTGGTGGTGAGAACCGAACCAATCTCGAGTGCTCGCTCAAACCAACCACCCTGCTCCAGCTGCTCCAAAACGGCAACACCGGCGGCGACTGCGGTTGGAGAACCACCGAAGGTGCCGCCAAGGCCACCTGCGTGGGCAGCATCCATAATCTCTGCTCGGCCTACGACACCAGAGAGCGGCATACCGCCGGCGATTCCCTTTGCTACGGTGATTAGGTCAGGCTCAAAGCCCTCCTCCCACTCGCTGGCAAACCACTTGCCGGTTCTCGCGATGCCCGACTGAACCTCATCGGCAACCATTACGATGCCGTTTGCCTTGCACCAGGCTGAAAGGGTCTTTAGGAAGCCAGGTGCTGGGACGATGAAGCCACCCTCACCCTGAATTGGCTCGATGAAAACCGCAGCTAGCTGCGCAGCTCCAACACGCTTCTCCAAGTAGGTGATGGCGCGTGTTGCTGCCTCTTCCCCGGTGAGGCCCTCGGCGTCGCGGAATGGGTAGCTCATTGGAGCGTGGTGCACGCTACCGGCAAGTGGGCCGAAGCCAGTTCCGTAGGGGTGCACCTTGAAGTTCATGGACATCGTCAGGTTGGTGCGACCGTGGTATGCGTGGTCAAAGACGGCAATTTCGGTTCTGCCAGTTGCCTTGCGCGCAATCTTTACGGCATTCTCAACAGCCTCAGCACCTGAGTTAAAGAACGCTGCTTTCTTAGCGAAGTTTCCCGGAGCGTGCTTGGTGATCAGCTCGGCAACTCGCACGTAAGGCTCATATGGCGCAACCGTAAAGAGGGTGTGGGTAAGTTTTGCCACCTGCTCTTGAACTGCAGCAACAACCTTCTCATTGGTGTGTCCAATGGTGACAACGCCAATACCAGAGCCCATGTCGATGAACTGGTTGCCATCTACGTCCCGAAGGATCGCGCCGTGTGCAGTATCAATAAACACCGGAAGGGTGGTTCCGACACCGGCCGATACCACTTGCTTGCGACGCTCTTGCATCTGGACCGAGATAGGCCCTGGAATAGAAGTTGTCAGAATTCGCTTTTGCTCTAGGCTCATGAGCCAAGTTTAAGCCCACTAACCTTGCTCTTAGCTCACAAAAAGCTGGGGAGTTTTTCAAGATGCGAAAAGTCTTAGTGCTGGGGTCTACCGGATCGATTGGAACTCAAGCTTTAGAGGTCATCGCCTCGAACCCTGAGCGATTTCAACTGGTTGGCCTGTCAGCACACTCCAACCGAGAACTGCTCGCTGCGCAGCAGTCCCAGTTCAAGCTTTCAGAGTCTCAAATTGCAGTTGGTGCCGCGGCGGCAGCGGATCTGGTGTTGGCATCAGATGCCGATGTCGTGGTGAATGGCATTACTGGATCGGCTGGTCTAGCTGCAACCCTGAACTCCTTGAACTCTGGCAAGACTTTGGCGCTTGCGAATAAAGAGTCACTGATTGTCGGTGGCCCGCTTGTAAAAGCAATCGCGAGACCTGGCCAGATCGTGCCGGTTGACTCTGAGCACTCTGCTTTGGCGCAGTGTCTGCGGTCTGGTTCTGGTGACGAGGTGAGAAAACTGATTCTCACGGCATCAGGTGGACCATTCCGCGGTAAATCTAGAGTCGAGTTGGAGCAAGTGACCCCTCAGGATGCGCTCAAGCATCCAACTTGGAGCATGGGAAGGGTTGTTACTACAAACTCTGCAACCTTGGTGAACAAGGGGCTCGAGCTCATCGAGGCTCACCTTCTTTTTGACATCCCATTTGAGCGAATTGAAGTTACCGTTCACCCGCAATCCGTCGTCCATTCGATGGTTGAGTTCATTGATGGTTCGGTCATTGCGCAATGCTCACCGCCCGACATGAAGCTGCCGATCGCCCTGGGCATGAGTTGGCCTGAGCGAATCCCGAACGTTTCCAAGCCAGTGGACTGGACTCAGTCTCACTCGTGGATTTTTGAGCCGTTGGACGAATCGGTTTTCGGTGCGGTCAAACTCGCAAGAGAAGTGGGGACTGCCGGAAGCACGTATCCAGCGGTGTTCAATGCCGCCAACGAGCAGGCTGTTGATGCGTTCCATGACGGAAAGCTCAGTTTCCTGGGAATTGTTGACCTCGTGCAGCAGGTGGTCGATAAGCACAGCGCTCAATCGCAGCTGACACTTGAGAGTGTTCTCGATGCTGAGCGCTGGGC
>JACCDH010243209.1_pt1 | contig 18106 bp, 15 predicted proteins | sample 7442481 | NCBI WGS metagenome assembly JACCDH01 (sample SAMN15323433, study PRJNA562643) | freshwater metagenome | isolation source: river surface water | place: USA:Blue River Watershed | collected 2017-08-15 | reverse complement strand
GCGTTTTGGTATCGAGATGTCAACCGACCACACGCTGGAAGAGGTCGGCAAGCAGTTCGATGTCACTCGCGAGCGTATCCGCCAGATCGAGGCGAAGGCCTTGCGCAAGCTGCGTCATCCGTCCCGCTCCGACAAGCTCAAGAGCTTCCTCGAAGGCAGCTGATACAACGAAAATGCACGGCAGCTAGGGTAAGTCCTCGCCGCCGTGCCTTTCACGAGATAAAATCTCGCTGTTTTGTATCAACCATTTCGGGCCCCTAGCTCATGCTTGGTTAGAGCAGCGGACTCATAATCCGTTGGTGCCGTGTTCGACTCACGGGGGGCCCACCAGATAAAACGCCACAGTGTCCAAACACTGTGGCGTTTTTTTTAAACTAGCTTGATTGGGCCCTCGTATTTCCCGATTTGAGTATCTGAGGTCAGCAGCAGCGTGCCTTCATTGATTGATTGCGCGATCAATATCCGGTCAAAAGGATCTTTGTGGTGCATGGGTAGGGAATCGACGGTAATTGCGTGCTCACTGGTCACTGCGATCTCCAGGTAGCCATTGTCGAGTAATCCACGCCTTAATAATCTGGGGTCGACCGAGAAATCCGTGCGTCCCAAACTGCGCTTGATCGCAATTTCCCAGATGCTGGCGGCGCTGAAATACAGCGAATTATCAGATTCTTCGATCAGTTTTTTTGCGGTTTTTGGAAGACACTCAGGATTGCCTGCAGCCCATAGCAGGAGATGGGTGTCTAGCAGCAGATTCAAAATTTGTTCCCAAAAAGTTCCTCGATTTCTTTTGCGCCCATTGCATCGAAATCATCGGGAACCGAAATTTGTCCTTTTAAAAAACCAGTTCGCTGCATTTTTTTTTCAGTGGGTGCTTCAAGCGGTACCACTTTGACCATTGGTTTACCCGACTTCGCAATAACAAAGGGCTCTCCTTTGGAGGCCCGATCTATCAAGCGTGACAGGTGAGTCTTTGCCTCATGGATGTTCACTACGTACATGGGATGCCCTTGATAAACTAAGTTTGATTAGTTTAGTTTGTTTTGCCGTGGTGTCAAGCCTCCTGTCCTGTTGTATTTTAGATATTTTGCGAGGTAATTCTGTCTGCCTGTCGCTTCAGAAACCCCCGCCCCCATCCGATTCATCGAATTGACGACCTCTTCATTTCCCGGGGCCCGGCACGCTGATGACTAAAAACCTCGAACCCTATCTGCAGGACATTATTGACCGCCATCTGCCCGCCGGGCAGCCAGACGGTCAGTCAGCGCGCGTTCTCAAGCTGGGCTCGGATCTGATGGACTGGGCGCAGGCATTTTTTGTGGAATTACGGGACGTGGGCTCGCATGCGCGTCAGACTTCCACGCCGCGCTCGTCGCACGTGAAACTCTTGCTGCTGCTGTCGAATGACTGCCATCGCAATGCGGGCGGCATACGTTCCAGCTATGAGTCGCTGTATGGTTATCTGATCGAACGGTATCCGCGGGTGAGCAAACATGGCATGGCGCTGCGTATCCGACAGAACGGGCTGGATATTGATGTCTTCCCAGCGCGCCTGCTCGCCGGGCATACGGACGATCATGTGCTCTATCGCTCAGACGACAACAGTCTGCTGCAGACGAATCTTGTCCGTCATGTCGAAGAGGTACTCCAGGCTGGCAGGGGCCGCGAGACGCGTCTGCTGAAAGCCTGGTTCCAGCAGCACGAAGTGAAAGCACCGGCACTGTATGTCGATTTTCTGGTGCCTTTCAAGCTGCTCTCTGATGTCAAACCCAAAAACGACAACTTGCACAACAATTTCATGCACATGCTGCGCAAAATCGCGCAGCGTGATTTCAATCCTCTGCTGGAAGATCTCGCCGATCCGGCCAATGAGGAGAATCTGTTCTCCGAACTGATGGCGCTGGAAGACAAGAAGCGCGCCATTCGCTCTGCCCAGCAGGCGCTGATGGCGCGGAATCTGGCGGCGATTATTGGCTGACGTCTGAGGATGCGGAACTCAGGCAGGAGCTGTTGTCAAATACAATATCTTTCAGAGTCCGCTCCTTGTTCGACATCCACGCGTCGTCGTGCGGCTTAGGGTAGGAACAGGGTCCGGTAAACGCTCCTCTGATCAATCTGCTTTCATCCATAATTCCGGTAATCCTTTCGAATCAATCCCTTAGCACCCGAAAAGGCAGAATCGGGCAGCTTGCGAGTGCTATACTCCTGAGCTAAACCGAATCCACCGAATGACCGAACTCAACACCGCTCCTCAGTCCGCCGCTGATACCCAGGCCGCTCCTCCCCGATTTGAAGATTTCGGCCTCGCCCCGCCTGTACTGCAGGCACTGGCCGAACAGGGCTATGTCCACCCCACGCCCATTCAGGCGAAGGCCATTCCGATCGTGCTGCAAGGGCGTGATGTCATGGGTGCTGCGCAGACCGGCACCGGCAAGACAGCGAGTTTTTCGCTGCCCATCATCCAGCTCCTGCTTGAGCATGCGAATACTAGCGCTTCCCCTGCACGGCATCCGGTGCGTGCGCTGGTGCTGACGCCGACGCGCGAACTCGCCGATCAGGTGGCAGACAATGTGAAGGCTTATTCACGCAATACGCCGCTGCGCTCCACCGTTGTCTTCGGCGGCGTGGATATGGCGCCGCAGACCGCTGCGCTGCGCTCGGGCGTCGAGATCCTGATCGCCACGCCCGGCCGTCTGCTCGATCATGTCCAGCAAAAGGTGCTGAACCTCTCGCAGACCCAGATCTTCGTGATGGACGAAGCTGACCGCATGCTGGATATGGGCTTTTTGCCAGATCTTCAGCGCATCATCAATTTACTGCCCAAGAAGCGCCAGAACCTGATGTTCTCGGCGACCTTCTCTCCTGAGATCAAAAAGCTGGCGGCGAGCTTTTTGACCAACCCGGTACTGGTCGAAGTCGCCCGCAGCAATGCGACCGCTGATCGTGTCTCGCAGGTGATTTACAAGGTGGATGAAGAATCCAAGCGCGATGCAGTAGTTCATTTGCTGCGCGAACGAGAACTCAAGCAGGTTCTGGTGTTCTCGAACACCAAGATCGGCGCATCCCGTCTGTCGCGCGAACTCGAGCGCCACGGCATCAAGGCGGCGGCCATTCACGGTGACAAGACGCAGAACGAACGGATGGCTGCACTGGACGCCTTCAAGAATGGCAGCATCGATGTGCTGGTTGCCACCGATGTCGCAGCGCGCGGACTGGACATTGCTGAACTGCCCTGTGTAATCAATTACGATCTGCCCTACAACGCAGAGGATTACGTTCACCGCATTGGCCGCACAGGCCGTGCTGGCGCCTCGGGCGATGCCTGGTCGTTGTACTCTGACAAAGACTCACGTCTGCTGGCTGATATTGAAAAACTGATCAAGCAAAAACTCGCGCCGATATCGATCGAGGGTTTCACTGGTCGTGTGTCGCGTCCTGTGGATAGAGAGCGAGGCGAACGCTCTGAGCGAAGCGAGCGCCATGAACGTCATGATCGCGGCGAGCGCCGCAGCGAACGCGCGCCACAGCCACGCAGGGAAAAAGTCGATCCCTGGTTCCTGAAACCCTATGAACCCAGTCAGCCTGCCGAAGCCAAGGCGGAGCCCGTTCTGTCCAAAGCGGGCAAGAATGCTCAGCCGGCCAAGCGGGCCGCGCTCTTGGGCGGCGTACGCAAGAGCTGATTTTTTGCGGATTTCTTCCGCTACCTGATCCCGAAACGCCGCGCCCATGCGGGCACGGCGGCGTCCCAGAAAGCCTGCAATGTTGTGTTGGCAGGCGATAGCTCCATCTCCAGCGTCTTCGCAGCTCGCATCAGCGCCTGTACCGGATGCGAGCGATCGAGTGCAACAGCACCGGTTTGCTTGGAAAGCTTTTCTCCCTGTTCATTCATCAGCACTGGCACATGCAGATATCGCGGCGTCGGATAGTTCAGCAGACGCTGAAGGAAGACCTGGCGCGCGGTAGATTCGAGCAAGTCAGCACCGCGCACCACATCCGTCACGCCCTGTTCTGCATCATCGACCACCACCGCGAGCTGATAGGCCCAGTAGCCATCAGCTCGCTTGAGCACGAAATCACCCGCTGTCGCTGACAAGCATTCGCTGAGAACACCCTGCCAGCGATCGTTAATCTCGATCAGGTCTTCCGCGCTACCCGGATCCGGGACGCGTAACCGCCATGCACGCGGTATACGCCCCGGTGCGAGTCCATGACGGCAGGTGCCCGGGTAAATAGCCGCGCCATCGGGTGCGAGGCTGATCCGCGAGTCGGCGATTTCTTTGCGGCTGCAGCAGCAAGGGTAGGCCAGCTTCCCCAGCTTGGCGAACGCTTGCTCGTAGCGGGATGCGCGCTTGCTCTGCCAGAGAATTTCACCGTCGGATGACAGACCAAATTCGTGCAGCGTCGCGATGATGTCCTCAGCCGCGCCCGGCACGGTGCGTGCCTCGTCGACATCCTCAATGCGGATCAGCCATTGGCCGCGATGCGCGCGTGCGTCCAGATAACTGGCCAGTGCTGCGACCAGCGAACCGGCATGAAGCGGTCCGGTGGGCGAAGGGGCAAATCGTCCGATGTAAGGCAATGAATTTCCCAATGCAAATTCTGAGGTAGCGCAAGAGAGGTGCAATTATCTGCTGCCTCTGCATGACTTGTCCTCGTATAGTTTCAGTCTGATTAAATAAAAAATAACTTTCAGGAGGGATGATGAATCACTCATATCAGGACAGGTTAGCGCTGGCAGCGCGAATTTTGCTGGCAGCGCTGTTCATTATTGCGGCGTTGAACAAGATGATGAATTTTCAGGCAACTGCAGGTTTCATGGCCAGCGCGGGTGTACCAGCAACGAGCCTCGCGCTGGTATTGACTATCCTGCTTGAGTTGTTTGCAGGCACGATGATCCTGGTCGGTTTTCATGCCCGATTTGCAGCTGTATTGCTTGCGTTATTTCTGATTCCGGTGACGCTGATCTTCCATAATCCCCTGGCGCACGCGGATCCGGCAATGGTGCAGCAGCAAATCAACCATCTGCTGAAGAACCTTGCCATCATCGGTGGCTTGTTGCATGTAATGGCCTTCGGTAGCGGCGGCTGGAGCCTTCGCCCGGAGCGCGACATGACAGTACAGCCCGGCTGATTCGAATCAATCTCGATTACCTGTTCACGCGATATGCCTACTCTGCTCGACAAGGTTCTCTATACGGCACACGCTCATACCACCGGCGGTCGTGACGGCCGCTCTGCCACCGATGATCAGCAACTGGATCTGACACTGGCAGTACCCGTGTCCATGGGTGGCGATGGCAAGGGCACAAATCCCGAGCAGCTGTTTGCGGTTGGGTATTCAGCATGTTTTCTGGGAGCACTCAAGCATGTAGCCGGTCAGAGACAGGTCAAGCTGAGTGCTGACACCCGTATCGATGCCAGCGTATCGATAGGGTCTGTCCAGGGTGGCTTCGGTCTTGCAGTTAAGATGCTGGTTCACATGCCCGGTCTGGGGCGTGAGCAGGCGATGGAATTAGTCGATGCTGCGCATCAGGTTTGTCCGTACTCCAATGCAACCCGTGGCAATATCGTGGTTGATCTTCTGGTGAGCTGAGGTTGTGTTTGTTAAATCAATAGTTGTGCCTGTACCGGAGACACTTCTTTGAGCAGTTCAGATTTTTTGATCAGCGTTCCCACGCGTACACCCAGCAGCCTGATTCGCTTATCCAGCATCACACGTTTCAGACATTCTCCGGCAGCACGACGAATCTCTGCCGCATCATCCGTTGCGATATCGATCGTGATATCCCGCGTGACCGTACGAAAATCTTCATAGCGCAACTTGATGCCCACGGTACGGCCTACGTAAGTCTTGCGTTGCAAGTCACCTGCCACCCGCACACATAAGCTGGTAAAGATTTCCGACAGCTTATCTCTGTCGTGCTTCGCATGAAGATCGCGCTCGAACGTCGTTTCGCGGCTGATTGATTTCGGTTCCGAACTCGTCACCACCGGCCTGTCATCTCTGCCGTGCGCGACCTGATGCAGCCACTCGCCGTAACTGCGGCCGAATTGCTGAATCAGCCAGGCAGGATCGGCAGCTGCCAGTTCACCGATGGTTTGTATGCCCAGCATTTCCAGCTTCGCGCCGGCCTTGGGGCCGATGCCATTGATCTTGCGGACCGCCATCGGCCAGATCCGCCGTTGCAGATCAGACAGATCTAACAGCGTGATGCCATCAGGTTTGTCCAGCTCCGAGCATATTTTGGCGAGCAATTTATTCGGTGCGATGCCGATGGAACAGCTGAGGCCTGTGGTATCCCGCACGGCCTGCTTGATGCGAAGCGCCAGCGCATGGCTTGCTTCATTAATATCCGTCAGATCAATGTAGATCTCATCAATGCCCCGGTCTTCAATAATCGGAGCAATGCTGGCCACCGCTGCTTTGAACAGGCGCGAATAGTGGCGGTAAGCGTCGAAATCCGCAGGCAGCAAGAAGGCTTCCGGCGCGAGTTTTGCCGCTTTCATCATGCCCATCGCCGAGAATACGCCGAGTGCACGGGCTTCGTAGGTTGAGGTAGTCACGACGCCCCGGCCCACATAGTTACGCAAGCGGGCGAATTCACGTGCGCCATCATCGCGCTGCACAGGCTGGTGACGTGATCGCCCGCCAATGACGACAGGATGACCTTTCAGCTCAGGATAGCGGAGGAGCTCAACTGATGCGTAGAACGCATCCATGTCCAGATGCGCGATCCGGCGCTGTGGACGATAGTGAGCAAGTGCGTCAATCGCAGAAGACTCGGACATCTCGCGCCGGAGGTCAGCAGGCTACGCTGCCTGCGCAACCTTTGCGCAATGCGGGCAAGAGACGCCCTCCACATACAGCGGCGACAGCTGTTCGCGCGGTGTTACCACCGCACGGCAGGCAAAGCACTGACGAGTTGCTGTTTCCTCCAGCTCTGGGCTGAGGGCAGTGCGATGGTCAAACACGAAGCAATCGCCCTTGTAATGGGCGCCGCCCACTTCTTCGAAATACTTGAGGATGCCGCCTTCCAGCTGGTACACATGCTCATAGCCGATATTCTGCATATGGATCGCAGCTTTTTCGCAGCGTATGCCACCCGTACAAAAAGTCACGACGGTCTTGTCATTCAGCTCTTCGCGATGCTTTTCTATCACTTCGGGAAATTCGCTGAATTTATCAATGCGGTAGTCGATGGTGTTTTCGAATGTACCCACATCGACTTCGAATGCATTGCGGGTATCAAGCATTACTACCGGCCTGCCCGCGTCATCATGCCCCTGATCCAGCCAGCGTTTGAGCACCGGCGCAGTCACGACCGGCGCGCGTCCCAGTTCTGGCTTGATCAGCGGGTTTTTCATCGTGATGATTTCGCGCTTGAGTCTGACCAGCATGCGGTTGAATGGCTGTTTTTCTGAAAAGCTTTCTTTCCACACGATATCGGCGAACCGAGCGTCCTTGCGCAGCCAGTCAAAATAGCCATCAATGGCTTCCCGGCTTCCGGCAAGGAACATGTTGATCCCCTCTGGCGACAGCAGAATCGTTCCTTTCAGGCCCAGCTCTGCGCAGATCGCCTGAAAGCGGGGGCGCTGCTCAACAGTGTCCTCAAAAGTGACAAATTTGTAAGCGGAGATATTGACGATCGGGTGGGTGGAAGGTGTGGACTGCATGGCAAGACCCGGCAAAATTCGGTGAATACCGACATTATAAGCGCCGCAAAACCGGGTTCGCGAAGACCTTGCCTGTTGCGGTACGTCGCCGTCCTGAAGGGGGTTCCCAGCAGGTAAAATACGCGTATGAGCGCGCCGCAATTCATCCACCTCCGACTACATTCCGAATTTTCCATCGCCGACGGGCTGGTGCGTATTGACGAGCTGGTCAAAGCCGCCGCTGCCGACCGTCAGCCCGCCGTGGCCGTGACCGATCTGGGCAACCTGTTCGGCATGGTGAAGTTCTACAAAGAGGCACGCGGTAAGGGTATCAAGCCCATCATTGGCTGCGATGTCTGGATCACAAATGATGATGACCGCGAAAAACCCTTCCGCCTGCTCTTACTGGCAAAAAATCATGACGGCTATCTGCAGCTGTGCGAATTACTGTCACAGGCCTGGCTGACAAACCAGTATCGTGGTCGCGCCGAGGTGCGTATCGAGTGGCTGGAAGCGCTGCAGAACAAAGGTGGCCTGATCGCCTTGTCCGGTTTTGCGCTCGGGGATATCGGCATCGCACTGGAAAACGGCAACTTTGCGCTGGCTGAGCGCTGCGCGACACGCTGGGCAAATATCTTTCCCGGACATTTCTATATCGAGGTGCAGCGTAACGGCAATCCGCGGCTTGAAGGCTTGCTGCGCCAGTCCACCCAGCTGGCCTCGCGCTTGCAGCTTCCTGTAGTCGCCACACATCCGGTGCAATTTCTGGGTGCAGAAGAATTCACCGCGCATGAAGCGCGCAGTTGTATCGCCGAGGGAGAGATACTCGCCAATACCCGCCGCGTAAAGCGTTTCACGCAAGAGCAGTATTTCAAAACGCAGGCCGAGATGGCCGAACTGTTCGCCGATTTACCCGCAGCACTGGCCAACAGCGTAGCGATTGCGCAGCGCTGCAATCTGTCGCTTACGCTGGGCAAGGCCCAGCTGCCGGATTTCCCCACGCCGGAAGGCATGAGTATTGGCGATTTTCTGGTGGCGCAGGCCAAGGAAGGGCTTGCGGTGCGTCTCGTTCAGCTGTACCCGGATGAACAGACGCGCGAAGCTGTGCGCGAGCGTTATGAGTCGCGCCTGAAGTTCGAAACCGACACCATCATCAAGATGGGCTTCCCCGGTTACTTCCTGATCGTGGCCGACTTCATCCAGTGGGCCAAGCACAATGGCGTGCCGGTTGGCCCGGGTCGCGGCTCGGGTGCGGGCTCGCTGGTCGCATATGCGTTATCGATTACGGATCTTGACCCGTTGCAGTACAACCTGCTGTTCGAGCGTTTCCTGAACCCCGAGCGCGTGTCGATGCCTGACTTCGATATCGACTTTTGTCAGGAAGGCCGTGACCGCGTCATCCAGTATGTGAAAGAGCGTTACGGCAAGGATGCAGTGTCACAGATTGCTACCTTCGGCACCATGGCGGCAAAAGGTGCAGTGCGCGATGTGGGCCGTGTGCTGGATTTTGGCTACAATTTCTGCGACGGTATCTCCAAGCTGATTCCGTTCAAGCCTGGCAAGCTGGTGACGATTGCTGACGCGCTCGAAGAAGAACCGCTGCTCAAAGAGCGCCGCGACAATGAAGAAGAAGTCCGTCAGCTGCTCGAACTCGCACAGCAGGTCGAAGGTATTGCCCGTAATGTCGGCATGCATGCCGGTGGCGTGCTGATCGCGCCGGGCAAGCTTACCGATTTCTGTCCGCTGTACACGCAGGGTACGGATGGCGGCGTGGTATCGCAATATGACAAGGACGATGTCGAGGCCATCGGTCTGGTGAAGTTTGACTTCCTCGGTCTGACGACGCTGACGATTCTTGACCGCGCGGTGCGCTATATCCGCCAGCTGGATCCGGCGATGGCAGATTTCAATCTTGATACGCTGCCGCTGAATGATCGCGCCACGTATCAGCTGCTGACCCAGGCCAAAACGGTCGCTGTGTTCCAGCTTGAAAGTCGCGGCATGCAGGGCATGCTGAAAGACGCGCGCCCTGACCGCTTCGAAGACATCATCGCGCTGGTGGCGCTGTACCGCCCCGGCCCGATGGATCTGATCCCGGATTTCTGTCGCCGCAAGCATGGCGAGAAATTCGACTATCCCGATCCTCGCACGGAATCGATTCTCTCCGAGACCTACGGCATCATGGTCTATCAGGAGCAGGTGATGCAGATGGCGCAGGTGATAGGCGGCTACTCGCTCGGCGGTGCGGATCTGTTGCGTCGTGCGATGGGCAAGAAAAAGCCCGAAGAAATGGCTGAGCATCGTCAGATCTTCCGTGATGGCGCCGCGAAGAATGGTCTCAGCGAGCAAAAGGCCGACGAGATCTTCGATTTGATGGAAAAGTTTGCGGGCTATGGCTTCAACAAGTCACATGCCGCCGCTTATGCGCTGCTGTCGTATTACACCGCCTATCTGAAGACCCATCATCCAGCCGCCTTCATGGCAGCCAACTTGTCACTGGCCATGGACGACACCGACAAGATCAAGGTGTTGGTCGAGGATGCGCTGGATACCTGCGGGCTGACCCTGCTGCCACCGGATATCAACCTCTCGGTCTATCGCTTCACCCCAGTGGCTGATCCGGGCAAGAAGGCAGATCGCATTCGCTATGGTCTGGGGGCTATCAAGGGCACCGGACAAAATGCGATCGAAGCGATTATCGCAGCGCGTCAGGAGAGACCTTTCACCGATCTGTTCGATTTCACGCGCCGGGTGGACAAGCGCCAGATCAATCGCCGCACGATCGAATCGCTGATCAGGGCAGGGGCATTCGATAGTCTGGGCGTGAACCGTGGTGTGCTGCTGGCCTCCGTCGGTCTGGCCATGGAAAGCGCTGAACAGGCCGAGGCCTCGGCGAATCAGGTCAGTCTGTTCGAGATGGATGACAGTGGTTTCGATGACCGACCCCAATACGTTGATGTACCCGACTGGAGCGAGAAAGAAAAGCTCACCGAAGAGAAGTCGGCGCTGGGTTTCTATCTGTCCGGGCATTTGTTCAATGCCTATGCAGAAGAAGCCCGCAAGTTCGCGCGCACGAAACTGGCCGACTTGTCGCCCAGCCGCGAGCCTAAGCTGATTGCCGGGATCATTTCCGGGCTGCGTACGCAAATGACGCAGCGCGGGCGGATGTTGATTGTCACGCTCGACGACAACACCGCTCAGGTCGAGGTCACGGTATACAACGAAGTTTTTGACAGCAACCGGGCGCTGTTCAAGGAAGATGAATTCCTGGCCGTGCAGGGCAAGATCTCGGAAGATCGTTTCTCCGGCGGGCTGCGCATTACTGCAGACCGCGTGATGGACATTGCGACTGCGCGTGCCGCCTTCGTCAAGGCGTTGCGGCTGTCGATGAATGGTCAGGCGGATGCCCAGCGTTTGCGTGACCTGATCGAGCCTTACCAGCAGGCGCAGGATTCCTGTCCTATCGTCGTGCAATATGCAAAGAATGGCGCACTCGGCGAGCTGCGCCTTTCAGATGCTTGGCGCGTGCGCGCCGATGAGGCGCTGTGCGCGAAGCTGTCGGACTGGCTGAGTCCTGATAACGTCTGGTTCGAGTACTGATGACTTTGTCTGCCACTTTCAGGCGAATTCTCAGCCTGCTCAAGCCCCATTCGGCGCGCATGATCGTTGCGCTGCTCGCAATGATCGTCACTGCGGCCACTGAACCGGCGGTAGCTAGCATGATGAAGCTTCTGCTCGACAAGGGCTTTTCAGAGACGCGCAGCTTTTCTTTGTGGATAGTTCCGGTGTTCGTGGTCGGTATCTTTGTCGTCCGGGGCCTGTCCACATTTACTACCAGCTACCTGATGTCGTCCGTGTCAGGCCTGCTGATGTCGACGCTGCGTCAGCAAATGTTCAGTCGTCTGCTTGATGTGCCACTCAGCTATTACCGCGATAACTCCACTGGCAAGGTGATCAGCGCAATGATGATCGAGGTGAATCAGATCCTCGACATGATCCGTAACGTGATGATCGTATTGATTCGCGACAGCCTGACCGTGATGGGTCTGTTGGGTTATCTGCTCTGGCTGAACTGGAAGCTGACGCTGGTAACCATTGCGCTGGGCCCGGTGATTGCGTTCGTCGTTCGCCTGACTGGCATACGCCTGAAGCGCCTGATTGCTGAAAATCAGCACATGAATGCCGAGATCACCCAGACCATCGAAGAGACGATGCGTGCCCAGCAAGTGATCAAGATTTTTGGCGGGCAGCGCTACGAAGCCACACGCTTCAGCGAGCGCTCCGAGCGGCTGCGCCGTTTCATGCTGAAGACGGCCAGCACCATGGCCACTACGGAGCCTATCACTCAATTTATCAATTCATTCTCCGTGTCAGTAATCATCATGATCGCGCTTGCGCAAGCAGGCGATGGCCAGATGACAGTCGGTGGTTTTGCTTCCTTCATCACCGCGATGCTGATGACGCTCACGCCGTTGAAGCATCTGGCGGGAGTGAATGGACCGTTGCAGCGCGGTCTGGCTGCAGGTGCGACGGTGTTCGGGATTATCGATGCTCATCCCGAGCGTGAGAGTGGTACGGCGCTGCAAGGGCGCGTCGCAGGCAAGCTGGAATTCGAGAACGTGGGCTTTTCCTACCCGGACCAGAAGCAGCCTGCACTTTCGGGCATACAGCTTTCGGTGGCGCCGGGTGAGACGGTCGCGCTGGTTGGTATGTCCGGTGGCGGCAAATCCACACTGGTGAATCTGGTACCGGAGTTTTATACGCCGACGTCCGGTCGCATTTTGCTCGATGGGCAGCCGATCAGCGATATCGCGCTACAGAGCCTGCGCGCGCAGATGGCGATGGTCAGCCAGAATGTGGTGCTCTTCGATGACACCGTAGCAGCGAATATCGCCTACGGAGATGCGAATCCGGATAAACAACGCATTGAATCGGCTGCGAAAGCAGCCTATCTGGAAGACGTAATCCTTGGCTTACCGGACGGCTATGAGACTCAGATCGGCGACAACGGCATGCGACTCTCGGGTGGTCAGCGTCAGCGGCTGGCGATAGCGCGCGCGATCTACAAAAATGCACCGATACTCATCCTTGATGAGGCGACCTCGGCACTGGATACAGAATCCGAACGTGCCGTGCAGGCCGCACTGGATCAATTAATGAAGGGTCGCACCACACTGGTTATTGCACACCGATTGTCTACTATTGAGCACGCCGACCGCATCATCGTGCTGCAGGAAGGTCGAATTGCCGAGAGTGGCAGTCACGCCGAATTATTGGCACGTAACGGCGTCTATGCGCATCTGTATCACTTGCAGTTTGCGCGCAAGAGCTAATCTGCCGCGCTGATCCATCAGAGCAAGAACAAGGAGACATCATGAGCCAGAGCCTACCGATATCGAAATTCCCGGTCCCCGAGCTCAAAGATCTACCGGAAGACATTCGCAGCACCATTCTCGCCGTGCAGGAAAAGGCAGGCTTCGTACCGAACGTGTTTCTGACACTCGCACATCGTCCCGCTGAATTTCGCGCATTTTTCGCGTATCACGATGCGCTGATGCTTAAAGATACCGGCAGCCTGACTAAAGCCGATCGTGAAATGATCGTCACGGCGACCAGTGCAAAGAATAATTGTCTGTACTGCGTGGTAGCTCATGGCGCGCTGCTGCGCATCTACGCAAAGAATCCGCTTGTCGCTGATCAGGTGACAGTTAATCACCTGAAGGCGGATATCACGCCCCGTCAGAAAGCGATGCTGGATTTTGCGATCAAGGTCTGCCTGGATTCCGCCTCTGTGACAGAAGAAGATTATGGGCTACTGCGCACCCATGGTTTTGATGATGAAGATATCTGGGACATTGCGGGTATCACCGCATTCTTTGGCTTGTCTAACCGTATGGCCAATGTAATCGGCATGCGCCCTAATCCGGAGTTTTTCCTGATGGGCCGCTTGGAGAAGCCGAAGTCTGTATGAAGCTTCTCCCACTTGAAGCCTTCGGTTTCCAGAAGGCTTCATAAGTGTCGGATCGGTTCAGGATGCTGTCGCTGGTCACCGCCTGCAGATGTCGTTCATAGTCCTCTGCGAGGATGTCAGAGAATAGCGAAATACCCAGCCCGAAGCGCGTATCCTTGCCATCGGTCAGTCCCAGCAGGTCGAATACAGAGGGTGCCACATCAAAATGCGTCATCACGGTCCGCGCAGGCGGGCGCTCTAGCTTGCTCAGTATCTTGAAATAGACATGCCGCTCTTCGCTGAATTGCATGCCTTGCTTCATGCTGTTCATGAATGGATGATCGCCCATCAGCACCACTACGGTGTTCTCAAGAAGACCTTCTTTTTTCAGGCGGGTGATGAATTCCGCAAGAAAACGTGAATTGCAATGGAAGGCCCCGGCAAAATCTCCCTGTTTCTCATCGTCAGTGCAGCGCGGTGACGGTATCCCGTGCGGGAAGTGATTATCTTGAGTGATCAGCGTCAGGTTGAAGGGCGCGCGCTTGCGATCGTGCTCGCGGATCACCCGGTGGGCTTGCTCGAGCAGCATGTCATCATGCAGACCAAAGCCCCAGCTGGTAAATTCAGCTGCATTCACACCGCTCTGCTTCCATTCTTCTCTACCCAGCAAGTGTTCATAGCTATGGGTGCGGTAAAACTTATCCAATCCCGAGTAAGCGAGATGGTGACCCACCAGGAAGTACTGCTCGTAGCCTGCGCGCTTGAGTACATCGCCGAGACAGGTCGCGCCCGGGAAAAAATCGTCCGTGGCAAAACTGTGGAACTTGTTTGCAAAGAAGGGCTTGAGCGGTGCGCCGCACTGACTGGAGAACATGCCCGCGATCGTCCAGTTGGTGCCTGGCGCTGCGGGGAAGGCGGGTACCTCCGTGCCCTCAAGCTGCCTGATCGGTGCGATCGCATCGCGACCCACCATCGCAGCGTCGCCCATGGTGCGCTCCAGCGATTCCACATAGATAAGCAGCAGATTTTTCTTCGATGGCCGAGCGGTCAGCCGTTCGATATCAGGTGCCCGATAAAGAGCACTGAATCGATCTTCCCCCAGGTTGATCCGTACAAAATGGAACAGCTCGATCTGGTAAAGAAAAAGTATCGTCGTGAACAGCGCCAGGAACAGGCTTAATCCCAGACTGGTCAATCCGAGATAGAGCTTCCCGAACAGCTTGCCGGCCAACCGCAGCCCGCGCAGCGCGAGCAGGCTGTCAATTGCGGCTGCTGTGGAGATACGGTCGGTCAGCTTGCCTGCCACATACAGGGATCCGGTAATTGCCAGGGTTGGCAGCGCTACCCATCGGATCGCATCCAGTATCAGATAGAGGTCGACGCCTGTCAGGCTGTTGAGCCCCAGATCGAAATGAAAAAAAATCTGCTCAACCGTGAGGCGGTTGCCAAAGACACTGCGTAGCCAGCCATACGTGGCGACCAGCAGAACGCTCAGCGCATAACAGCTGTAGCGGATAGCGGTCGCGCGTGTACTGGCAGACCGGGAAGCAGTTGTGGAAATCTCGGTGGCGGTAGACATGCAGCCCTTGGATGTTTATATGGGGCAACATACATTCTAGCTTTTTCCGCCCAGAAACTATCGATTTTCTGTGGCAGCAGTTGTCTCCTCGAGCAGCAGCGTGAGCAGGGGGAATTGGCAGATCAGTCGGGAGCGCGAATCGGGCAACTTTCAAGCCTGGTTGCATGACGGTGGTTTGTATAATCACGGAAATATTCGATTCCTGTGCTCAGTGAAGCACGTCGCCAAGCCGCCTGATGACTATTGCAAGAAAACTAAAATTCGCGGCGTTTTATCTTTACCTGAAGCTGCTGCGCACTCGCCGAAAGGCGCATGCGCTCGGTTCAATGGAAAAACAGTTTTATATGCAGGAGAGGGCTGCACAGGGACAGGGGGCGGATCTGACGGGGCCAGAGGCTCGCTCGGTTAGGAACGCTTTCTGGATCCAGGGACGTTTTGCTGATGGAAGGCTCGCGCCTCAGCTGCATGCGCTAGTCATATCGCGTCAACTCAAATTCGGTAACGCGATACTTCAGCTGACGAATGCGGTTCAACTGGCGCAGCAGCTGGGTATCCATAAAATTTACCATCGTGGATTTGATTTCCTGAGTGATCATGCCCAGGCGGGATCGATAAAAATCCTTAAAGGTGCACCAGAGCGTGAGAACTATCTGGCCAGCAGTTTTTTCCCCAACGCGCTCTTGAAAACGATCTGCATCGCGCCAGAGCCTCGCTACCAGACTGCGCGCAAACTCGCACACTGGCTCACGCTGCAGCACAGCCGAGCAGCAAGCCCCGACACACGGAAGCATCTGTACATTCATCTCAGGGCAGGCGATATATTCGCCAATTCGACGCCTCATCCGCTGTACGGACAGCCGCCGCTGGCTTTTTATACACGCATCTTGCGTATGGAATCCTGGCAAAAAGTCGTGCTGGTTTTTGAAAACCGCCTCAATCCAGTAATTGACGCACTGATCAGTTTTCTAGCCTCAGAACATATACCCTGCGAGATTCAGTCGCATGATTTGGATGCTGATGCAGCGCGGCTGCTGGAGGCGGAAAATATCGTGATTGGAAGAGGTACATTTGTTTATCCGATGCTCTGCATCTCGGATAAGGTGCGCCGTGTCTTTTGTTTTGAATCCGATAATGTTGAGGAATGGGGGCTGGATCAATCTGATATCCAGTTCATCAGACTCACCGATAAAAACGGTACTTACCGAGATAGTGTGCTCACACAATGGCTGAATGATGAAAGCCAGCGCGCTTTGATGCTGAATTACAGTGAAGATAATATTACGCTTGCTGCATGATGGATAACCAACTGATGAAAACCAGCGTCATATTTACTACCTACAATTCGCCGGTATGGCTGGAGAAAGTGCTGTGGGGTTTTTTTGCGCAGACCTGCAAAGATTTCGAGATCATTATTGCGGATGACGGATCTCGTGATGAAACTCGGCAGCTGATTGAGCGCATGAAAGCCGTATCGCCGATGCCCTTGCAGCATGTGTGGCAGCCTGATGACGGATTCCAGAAAAGTCGTATTCTGAACAAAGCAATCGCTGCATCTAATGGTGACTACTTGATCTTTACCGATGGTGATTGTATTCCGCGACATGATTTTGTCGCAGAACATTTGAGGCATGCAGAGGATGGGTGTTATCTATCCGGCGGCTATTTCAAGCTGCCGCTCGATATCAGCAAGGCGATAACACAAGAAGATGTCATTAGTCGCCGTGTATTTTCGCCTGACTGGTTGCGTCAGAACGGCATGGATATAGGCGTCATCAAGGCATTAAAGCTGACCATGCACGGTCCAATAGGTGATCTGCTCAATCACTTGCCCGTCAAGGCTTCATGGAATGGCCATAATTCATCTTGTCATAAAAAATGGGCCATCGCTGTGAATGGTTTTGACGAGAATATGCAATATGGTGGGCAGGACGCAGAATTCGGGCGGCGCTTACGGCACCTTGGTGTGAAGGCAAAGCGGTTGCGCTACTCCACCATTTGTGTCCATCTCGAACACGGGCATGGTTATGTAACGCCCGAAATGAAAGCTAACAGCGCACGAATACGCGAGCACACCAAAAAATACCGGACTACCTGGACCAAGGTCGGTCTGGATCAATACATCCTTCCGGATGGATCGCACCGCGAAACCAATAAGGAGAAAAGTACGTGACATCCACTCCGCAGCCCGTGCTCGTGCTTTGCATGAAATGGGGCAAAGCCTATGGACCGGAGTATGTGAACCGTCTGAAGAATGGCGTGGCTCGCAACCTTAGCTATCCGCATCGTTTTATTTGCTTTACTGATGACGCGGCCGGCATCGATCCCGGCATTGAGACGTTTCCGCTGCCGGATCTGGGGCTGCCGCCTGAGCACAAAGATCTGCGCTGGCGTAAGCTTGCGATTCTCGGTAAGGATGTGTTCGGCCTGCAGGGGACTGCATTGTTCCTTGATCTCGACCTCGTCGTTGTCGACCGGCTGGAGCCTTTCTTCGATCGCCCGGGCAAGTTTCTGATCATCCGCGACATGGATCTGTTTCGCGCCAAGCCGCTGCGCAAGCTGAATTCCGAACGCGATCGTTTCCTGAACATGGTCGGCAATTCGTCAGTATTCAGGATGGAAATGGGCGCGCATAGCGATGTGCTGGAAGAGTTTGTGAGCGACCCCTTGGCGGCGCAACGCAATTTCAAAATATCTCAGCAATTCATGAGCGATGCATTATTTCGTAGGGGTCTTCTTGAATACTGGCCGAGGGAATGGTGTGTCAGTTTCAAGAATGACTGCATACCGCGCTACTGGCGCAGTTACATTCAGGATCCCTTTATTCCTGAGGGTGCAAAGATCGTCGTTTTTGCCGGCAATCTGAAGATGCAGGATGTGGTCGAAGGCCGAGGAAATAAGTGGTATCGGCGGATCGGGAATATTGACTGG
>JACCDH010401764.1_pt1 | contig 18107 bp, 20 predicted proteins | sample 7442481 | NCBI WGS metagenome assembly JACCDH01 (sample SAMN15323433, study PRJNA562643) | freshwater metagenome | isolation source: river surface water | place: USA:Blue River Watershed | collected 2017-08-15 | reverse complement strand
TTCAACTTTAATATCATTCAACATAACCTCATAATATCCAGCGCTCGCTTTTTCATTTTTATGTTGAAATTTTGCCACTATATTTTCTGGCCTACGCTTATTATTGATATCTAGGTCTTCTGCCTTTGCATATCCTGGCATAAAAGCAACATCCCCATAATCGCTACATCCAGTACCACTTAAATGCGTATGTGAAAATCCGTAGATCAATGAGTCTGAATAATGATAGCCGCTACAGCCGTCCCATGAACCATCTATTCTGGTATCTGGACTTAATTGTACCATGCCAAATGGGGTTGTAGCACCTGGGAATGTATGACCGTGCGCATCAGTGCCCACAAAAGGGTTTACATAATCACTTAGCTTTTGAGCTTGAATGTTTAACCCAGAGAAAATAAATACTGAGATGATAAATATAGTACGTAGCATGTACTAAGATAATGCTTTCGTATTAAAAGCTCACTTCCCTATACATGATCAGATAAAGATAGATAAGCGTCTGAACCCCTTGTGGGCTTAGCTTTCAAGAATTTTGTTGAGCAACAAATGCGCAACTAGTGTCTAAAATTGCAATCTTTTGAGCTACAAATAAGCAACAACAACGATTGATAAACAAGTGTAGGAAATAGTTTCTAATTATGCAAAAAATGCAATTTAATTTTCTATTATTTAGTAATACTTAGATGTTTATTAAATAAGCTATATTTGTTTTTACATTTAAAAAAATGCCTAATACAACCAATGAAACTATTAAATCGTGGGTGAGTAAATACTCCGATAAGCTGTATACTTGGGCGTTTCATAAAACTTCTTCTAAAGAAATCGCTGAAGACTTAGTACAGGAAACGTTTATAGTGGCAATTACTTCTTTTGATAAATTTCAGCACAAAAGTAGTCCAGAAACATGGTTGTTCTCCATTTTAAATTTCAAGATTATAGATTACTATAAGAAGAATAAAAATAAGCCTTTCTCATTACATCAAATTAATGAAAACTATGCAAATGATGCCGTAGATTCTTTGTTCAATGCTAATGAGGCATGGGCAAATTGGGAGAATAAATCGATATGGATTGAAGAGAAGCATTTGCTCGATGATGTAGATTTTAATAGTAAATTAGAGTTCTGCTTAGACGATCTACCACAGAATTGGCGTTTAGCAATTAGTGCCAAATACATCTTAAATAAAAAGGCCGAAGAAATTTGTCAGGAATTAGAAATGTCGAAGACTAATTATTGGCAAATTATACATAGAGCTAAATTGCTATTGAAGGTTTGTATAGAGAAACATTGGATTTAAATTATGGAAAAGCTATATCTATCGTGTAAAAAGGCTACTGAATTAATTGAATTGAAGAGCGATACTCAATTATCATTTAAAGCTAATATTCAACTTAAGATGCATTTAATGATGTGCAAGGCATGTAATGCTTACGAAAAACAAAGCGCTAAACTCAATAAAATGCTTGGTTTACACTTTGATGTTAACACTATTGATGAATCGGAAATAATACTAAATAAAGAATTGAAAGAAAAAATCATTTCAAAACTTTAAGGTCATGGATATTCAAAAATTTTCTACAATCACTTGTCCAAATTGTGGTTTCACTAAACTAGAAGAAATGCCAATAGATAATTGTCAATATTACTACGAATGCGAATCTTGTAAAACGTTATTGAAGCCAATAGGCGACGATTGTTGTGTGTACTGTAGTTTTGGCTCTGTAAAATGCCCACCAATGCAAAGTGAATCATGCTGTTAAATTTTTCAAAAACTTTTATACTTATTATTTCTTTTTTAACGATTATAAATAACCGTTCCAATGCCCAATACCATCCTTTATTAAGCGATTTCGAAGTTCAAGAATCAGATGGTAAAATTTATGTAAGTTGTATTGTGAAAGCGGGCTCTACTTGTTTAGGTATTGGTTTATATAAATCTTTAGACAATGTAACTTTCGAATTGTCGGGTCGTATTCCAGGTATATGTGGTAATACCGATGAACCTGTAGGCTATGAATTTATTGATACTGATATTGTTTATAATCGTCCAGTATATTATCGTTTAGATCTCGGTGGATTTGGATTTTCGGAAAGTATTTTACTTCAAATAATCAACTATTCAAATATTAATTACTTGCTTAGCCCAAATCCAGCAAATACTTTTACGAATATATATTTCGAAAATAAATTAGCAGATAACGCAGTACTGCTAGTGCTCAATTCCATGGGGAATATTATACATCAATCGAAAACTACACTATCTTCATTTCATATAAATATCGAATCTTTACCTGCTGGTATTTATGTGTTCTATATTAGAAAAGAGTCATTCGAGTATGCTAAAGGCATATTTTTAAAACAATAAAAAATATTTCAATTTTCTTGTCAGGTTCTCGTTTTATTAAACACTAATCATTCAAATAACTCGAATGAAAATGTTTAGGAAGAAAACGCTAAAAGTAATTTTATATATCACAGGAATAGTTGTTGTTATAGCCTTCGCCGTGATAATGTATATGATGAATATGCCTCACCGTGATATTCAATCTACAACAACCGACTTTTCATTATCTGCAACAGATTTGGTGGCGGAATATTTACTCGACTCTAAAAAGTCAGACCAAAAGTATTTAGATAACGAAGGTGATTCTAAAGTGCTAGAAATTTCGGGAACAGTAGCAGATATATCTAAAGATTTTCAGAATAATATAGTATTACTACTAAAATCCGAAACAGATAAAGCTGGCGTGAGCTGCACCTTCACCCCTGAAAGTAATACTAAAATTTCAAGTTTAAAAATAGGAGATGAGGTAATTATTAAAGGTGTAATTAGATCTGGCGCTTCATACGATGAAGATCTTGATTTATATGAAAATGTAAACCTTGAGAAATGCGATCTCAAATAAATTCAATAAAAAACTAAAATATATTCAAAATGAAAAGATTAACACTATTAAGCATTTTATTATTTACTGTAGGTATTGCTACAGCATTTAAACCTTCTAACGGTAAATTGATAAGTCAGAAAACACATGTAAAATTTTTTAGTACAACCAAAGCTGAAGATATTGAGGCACATAATTACAAATCGGTAAGTACTATAAATACCAAAAATGGGGAGGTTGTATTTTCAGTACCCATGCAAAGTTTTGAATTTGATAAGGCATTAATGCAAAAGCATTTTAATTCCGAAAAGTTTTTAGATACAAAAGCGAATCCGAAAGCTAAACTAGTAGGTAAAATTAGCAATTTGGCCGATATCAATTTTTATAAAAACGGCAATTATACAGTAACTGTAGAAGGAGAACTTACATTGCATGGTGTAACTAAACCACTATCTGAAAAAGCAGTAATAACTGTAGCTGGTAATGTTATAAGTGTGAATAGTAAGTTTAACATAACCTTATCAGATTATGGAGTGGCATTTGAAAAAGGTAAACCATCAACAAACATTGCAAAAACTGTAGAAGTTCTTGTAGAGGGAGAATATCAAACGGAAAAATAATTATAAAAATAAATAAACTAGATATGAAAATGTTATTACTGTTAGTAGCTATTTTTGCCATTGGGATTATGGCATTTATTTACCCAAAACCAGATTTTACAAAAGATGTTGAAGGTGGAATTCAGTTCCATAAAGGAACATTTAAAGAGGCATTAGCCATAGCAAAAGCAGAAAATAAACTCGTGTTTTTAGACATCTACGCTACCTGGTGTGGGCCATGTAAAAAATTAAAATCTACTACATTTTCTAATAAAGAGGTAGGTGATTTGTTTAACCAGGAATATATAAACATAGCATTAGATGGTGAGCAGGCTGAAGGTGCAGCTTTAGCACAACTTTATAAAATTAAAGGATATCCAACATTACTATTTATAAATGCAAATGGAGAAATAGTTAAAGGGACATCTGGATATCATTCACCAAATGAGCTAATTGCGTTAGGGAAATCACTTAAATAATTATTAGATTATTATTTATGTTACACTTTTGTAAGGAAAATTTACAGGAAATAAAGTCGTTACTCAATTCATTAAGCAACGAGCAATATACGTTCAAATCGAAGTCATTATCTGGAGCTACAATCGCTGAACATACTAGGCATATATTAGAGTTTTATGTATGCCTTATGAATGGTTATTCGGCTGGAATTATTAACTACGATAAGCGAGAGCGTGATTTTAGAATTCAATCGGATATAGGATTTGCGATGTTTACCATTGATAAAATTTGCAGTCATTTGAATTTTATGAAAAATGATAAAAAACTTATTTTATCAGGTAATTTTTCTTCAACAAACGGACAGTTAAAAGAAATAGAAACCACTTCGGAAAGAGAATTAGCATATTGTTTAGAGCATAGCATTCATCATCAAGCTTTAATAAAAATTGGCTTGTTGGAATTGAATTTATTACAATTAATAAATGAAAATTTTGGTGTTGCACCTGCAACTATTCGTTATAAAGAGAAACTCGCAGTATAATGTGTACCGTAACTTTTGTGCCTATTAAAAATGGGTTTATACTTACCTCTAGTAGAGACGAGAAAGTATATAGAGCTACGAAATTACCAAAGAAATATATTATTGATAATCAGATTTTAATATACCCTAAAGATTTATTAGCTAAAGGCACCTGGATTTCTCATAGTAGCAATAAACGGATTGCTTGTTTATTAAATGGAGGATTTGAAAATCATATTAAACGGACTAAATACAAGAAAAGTAGAGGATTAGTTTTGTTGGAGAGTTTTAACTATTATACAATAGATAGTTTTATATCTAATATTGATTTAGATCATATAGAACCATTTACATTATTGTTAATTGATTATATCGAAGAAATTCAATTTAAAGAATTAGTATGGGATGGCACAAAGAAACATGTCAATGTATTAGATCCGAGTATTGCTAAAATTTGGTCTTCATCAACGTTATACTCGGCTGAAGATAAGGTTTTAAGAAATGGATGGTTTGAGAATTGGTTAATAAATTATAGGAATGTAGAAGATTGGAATATATATCAATTTCATTTTAAAAAACACCATAAAAATTCCAGTAATGACATTTTGCTAAAAAGGGATGATGATATACAAACGGTAAGCATATCTCAAATATGCATTAGTGAAACAAGTTCATTTTTTAAGTATTATAATTTTTTAAACGAAATATGCATACAGGATTTGCAATAGCATTAGCGTGGCCAGAAACACTTTGTAAGCAAGCAGGATCTTGGTATGATGGTTTATTGTTTTGGTTAGGTATTAATAAAAACTATTATTACAAAGTTGGCCATGCCGCTGTTGTACTTGTAGATGCTAGTACTGGAAAATGCAGTTATTTTGATTTTGGTAGGTATCATTCACCATTTGGAACAGGTAGAGTTAGAAGTGAAGTAACTGATTTTGATTTAAAAATTCAAACTATAGCAGAAGTATCAACAAACAAAAGAGAAATAATAAATATAGAATCGATTCTGAATGAAATACATTCAAATAAAGCTTGTCATGGAATTGGGAAACTTATAGCATCTTATGTTCCTATTATATATCAAAATGCATTATACGAAGCGGTTAGATTGCAATTAAATAGTCCAATCAAGTACGGACCATTTATTTTAAATGGTACTAATTGTTCAAGATTTGTTAGAAATGTATTAATTAATGGAAATCCCCCCAATCGTTTTATTCGAAAGTTAAAATCACAATTAACGGTTACGCCAACACCTATTGGAAACATAAATGCTTTAAATTATAAGTTTGAAATTATTTAAAATAAAATGGACAAATATTTTATAAATACTGTTTTGCAAGAGCCAACAAAACCAATTTTTGTTCCAATTGAAGCTAAGTGGTTAGCAGGAGAAGGGGCAGGTTCATGGTTTTATTTTATGCAAAAAGATAATTTATATCAAATTACAAGGTATAGTGAAGAAGGGATAATTGAGTGTGAAGGTTTATTTGAGTTATTAAATACCTTAACTTTTAATATTAGTGAGGAGTTTTATATAACCTATCTAAGCCACTGCCAACAGGTAAAAATAATTCAAAACAATTCAACAATAATTTTTAATCGATTGAATGTATAGTTATTCAGAAATGAATTATACTCATCGTATAAATCATATAATATTAAAACAATAGAAAGTAAAATTTTAATCAAAAACAATTTTAAATATTATGAAAAATTTAATAGTATCAATTTTAACATTATTAGCATTTAGTAATGCTGCAATGTCTCAAAAATCTATAGCAAAAAAATCATCACTCAAAACTGAATCAGCAAAAGTAATTGTGATGGTTAATACAGCAAAATGGTGCCCAGTTTGTATGGTAAACGGAAAAAGGGTAGAAGAAAATGTTATTTCTCAATTATTGAAAAATGATAAATGTGAAGTAATTGTAAATGATTTAACGGATGATCAAACAAAGGCTAAATCGAACGAAAAATGTGAGAAATCAGGAATTTCAGATATTGCTTTAAATAATAAGGGAACAGGTATGATATATTTTATTAACTCAGCTACAAAAGAAGTCATATCGAAAGTAAGTGTCTCGCAAACTGATTCAGAGATTTTGAAAGAATTCGAAATGGCTATTTCTAAAATATAATTTGTCAATTTTAAGTTCCATTGTATCTAGTAATTATAGATACAATAGACTTTTATTTGCAAATTTAAATTTACGAATTTCAAATATGAAAATTAATGGATTAACATTAAATTATAATCAGTATATCGATTGTATAAATAGTTTATTAATGAAAGGTCTAACATCGGGAAATAATCAATTCAACATCTAATTAATTTTACTTCTTTAAACTTCAACGTATACAATGTTTAAACAAAATTAAAGAATTAATTGGAAAAATAATCCAGAAAAAAAATCTTGGCATGAATTTGAAACTGAATTACATTTATGGTACACGAAAGATAAAACCCACTCTATACAAAACGAATTTATTGAGCTTATAAAGTCGACGAATGAGGCAGATATTATTAATTCTAATATTATTTAATACTTATAGTTTTTGCATGGCACAAAATACTAACAGACCAGTTATTGAAGCTAAAGGATTAAAAGTTGGAGAAAAAATAAATAATTTTAAAGCAAAGGATATTTATGATTTAGAATATTCTTTGAAAAATGCATTATCAAAAGGTCCTGTGGTTGTTGTTTTTATTCGTGGGCAATGGTGTCCTTTTTGTAATAAGCATTTATCTAACTTACAAGATAGTCTATCACTTATTTATAATAAGGGTGCCAGTGTAGTTGTGATTTCTCCTGAAAAATCAGAATTTATTAAAATGTCTATAGAAAAATCTGGAGCAAAGTTTACATTACTATATGATGAAGGGTATAAAATTTCTGATTTATTTGATGTTACATTTAAACCTGATAAAACTTCTTTATTAATGTATAACACAATTTTAGGTGCTAAATTAAAAGAATCGCACTCAGACAATAGTGAGCGATTACCCATACCAGCAACATATATTCTAGATCAAAATGGAATAATTGTTTGGAAATATTTCGACAGGGATTATAAAAAACGGTCTACTGTTGATGAAATTTTAAGGAATTTACAATAGGAATCACTATTCTTATATTAATTATTAATTATTAATATTTAATTATCAAAATTTAATAACAATAATAATATTATATGCAATTTCTATTATTATTTACTGTTAATGTTTACATTATTTTTTATTATCAATTTATCAAAACTTAGAGCAACAAATGCGCAACAAAATCCTTTAATTTAACAGAAAAATCTCTATTGGAATTACATTGGTTATGAGATTGTGTCTGAATACTAGCTGTAAATTAATATGTTGTAAATAGCTTAAAATCAATTTCTAGCTACTAAAGACTAGCTACTAATTACTATTTTCCTATACATGATCAGATAAAGATAGATAAGCGTCTGAAACCCTTGTGGGCTTAGCTTTCAAGAATTTTGTTGAGCAACAAATGCGCAACTACTGTCTAAAATTGCAATCTTTTGAGCTACAAATAAGCAACAACAACGATTGATAAACAAGTATAGGAAAAAGTATTTATGTAATCAAAAAAATCTAATTAATGCACTAATAAACTATCTGCTAATTTTTTAGAAACCGTTTTTATTTCTTTATTAATGTCAATGACCATTGAATCATCAAAAGGTATTTTATTGACAACTTTTATTTTTGTACCTATATTTATTTTTAATTGCTCTAGATATTGTAAAAATGCAACTGAAGTGTCTTTTATTGCAGCAACTTTACATGTTTTGTTATTCTCAATTTCGGAAAGTAAAATGGTAGGAATTGTCGGTATTTCACCCTTTGCATTTGGTATAGGGTCTCCATGTGGATCATATTCAGGATAACCTAAATATTTATCTAGGCGTGATGCTAATTCAACGTGTTTAATATGTTCTAATTGCTCAGCGATTTCATGTACCACATCCCACGAATAACCTAGTTTTTCATATAAGAATACTTCCCATAAACGGTGCTTTCTAATTATTTCTATTGCAATTTTACTTCCTTTCTCTGTAAGATTTACACCTTTAGTTTTTTCGTAATTAATTAATTTTTTTTTTGATAGCTTTTTTATCATGTCGACTACAGATGCAGCATTTACTCCAATTTCTTCAGCAATAGCAGTTGGACTAATCTTACCGCTTTTTTTTTGATACAAACGATATATAGCTTTTAAGTAGTTTTCCTCGGTTAATGAGTTCATGGTTTGATATTTTTGTAAAAATACTTAATTATTCAAATTAATAAAATTAGGCATGTCTAATAATTTAAATATGATATATTAAATAAATTTATAATTTTGTTTTTATTAATTATTAATAGATATGTTTAATAAGCATTTTTTAATTATACTTTCATTGACATTTATTGTATTTACGGCAGTTTCTTGTGAAAAGTTAATGCCAGAAATACCCAAAGAAGAAGATGTATTGGATGGACCTACAGAAGGTTTAAATACTGCGGAATTAGCTCAGTTTTTAAAAGGTGATGCTGCATTTAATGAGGTATTTACAGCTCAAACAGGACTTGGATCTGTATTTGTTTCTACAAATTGTGCAAGTTGTCATGCTAAAGATGGAAAAGGTCATCCATTTACTACATTAATTCGCTTTGGTCAAACCGATAGTACAGGAAATAAATATTTGCACTTAGGTGGGCCTCAAATTCAAAATAGAGCTTTACCTGGTTATAAACCTGAGCAATTACCATTAGGAGCAAGTTTTTCTAAATTCACACCACCAGCTGTTACGGGATTGGGTTTTCTAAGTGCAATTTCGGATGCTGATATAATTTCGATGTCAGATCCTGTTGATATAGATGGTGATGGTATTTCTGGTGTACCAAATTGGATAAGTATACCTAGTTATGTAATACCAGATGAAAATGCCATTACTCAAAATGGAAAATACATAGGTCGTTTTGGAAAAAAAGCTGCAGTATATAGTTTATTGCAACAAACCATAAATGCTTATAATCAAGATATGGGTGTTACCTCTATATTCAACCCTTTTGATGTTTATACAGGATTAGAAATTGACCCAGAAGTGTCAACTCAAACAGTTCAAAACTTGGTGTTTTATATGCAAACTTTAAAGGCACCAATACAAAGAAATCAAGAAAATGAAAGAGTAATAAAAGGGAAAAAGTTATTTGTTGATATTAATTGTTCAAATTGTCATAAACCCACTTTAACAACCAGTTATTCATCAATATCAGCTATTTCCAATAAAACTATTCATCCTTATACTGATTTACTATTACACGATATGGGTACCAATTTAGATGATGGTTATACTGAAGGGAATGCAAAAACTAATGAATGGAGAACACCTCCACTTTGGGGCTTAGGTCTTTCGATAAATTCACAGGGTGGTCAATATTTTTTAATGCATGATGGTAGAGCAAAAAGTATAGAAGAAGCGATATTATTACATGGAGGTGAGGCTTTAAATAGTAAGATAAATTTCCAAAATCTTACAAGTGAGGAAAAAGATGCATTATTAATTTTTTTAAAATCACTTTAATGAATAGAAAAGAATTTATTAGAACATGTGGATTTGCTTGTTTAAGCGGTTCAACTTTATTAGCATTATTAGAAAGCTGTGCTAGTACGAATTATTATGCAAAAACAATTTACAATAACAACAAAATTATAATATCCAAATCTGAATTTATTGAAAATGTAAAAAATAGAAAAATTAAAAGGAAACATGTGTTTGTTAAACATGATAAATATAATTTTCCGATATGTGTTTTTAAGTTAAACGAAGAGATATACACGGCATTATTAATGGAATGCACTCATAAAGGCTGTGAACTTATAGCTCAGGGTGATTTTCTAGTTTGTCCTTGCCACGGTAGTGAATTTACAAATCACGGACAAGTTCTAAACCCACCTGCAGAACAAAATCTGAAATCCTTTAAAACAATTGTTGACACTGATAATATTTATCTATATGTATAAATTAATTCTTATTGTAAGTTTTATATTATTTTTTAGTGAATCTATATTTGCTCAAAAAGATTCAACTGCAATCCTAGTTCAAAATAATACCGATTCATCAATAAAAAAACTTAACATGGATGCGGTATATAACAGACCCTTTCTTTATTCTGGAAAATCCTCTATTGCTATTGGTGGTTACTTAGAAGCGAATGTTCAATACAAACAAACAGAGGGCATAAAAGAAGGCTTTACATTTCAAGCAAAAAGATTAACTCTCTTTTTTTCTTCAACAATTACTAGAAAAATAAAATTTCTTTCTGAACTAGAGTTTGAAGGAGGTACAAAAGAAATTAATATTGAATTTGCAGCGATGGATGTAGAATTTCATAATTTATTTAATTTAAGAGGAGGTATCATTATGAATCCGATTGGAGCATTTAACCAAAATCACGATGGACCCATTTGGGATTTTATTGATAGACCAATCACCTCAACTAATATTATTCCTACAACATTATCAAATGCAGGTTTTGGTTTCTATGGTAAACATTTCCTTAACAATTGGATATTTGGTTATGAAACTTATTTGTCTAATGGTTTTGATGATAATATTATTTCAAACGAAATGAATAGAACTTCTTTATCTTCTGGCATTAACAATCCCTCACGATTTGAAGCTAGTAACAATGGTATGCCTATGTATACAAATAAAATTGCGATACGTAATAGAAATATTGGAGAGTTAGGAGTTTCTTATTTAACAGGTGTTTATAATAAGTGGACAGAAAATGGATTGATTTTAGATGATAAGCGTTCAGTAAGTATCATAGCATTTGATTTTAATTCTAGTTTTTTACAAAATCGTTTATCATTAAAGGCAGAGTATAATAAAGTTTATATTAATGTACCTAGTACTTATACACAACAATTCGGAAATGAACAAGAAGGAAGTTACCTAGATCTAGTTTATACCGCTTATAATGGAAGGATGTTAGATTGGAATAACACTAAACTAAACCTAGGAATACGTTTAGAATATGTCGACTACAATAAAGGAAAGTTTAAAGAAACGGGAGGGAACATTTCTGATGACATCATAGCAGTTGTTCCAACATTAGCTTTTAGGCCAATTGGTTCGAGTGTTTTTAGACTAAACTTTAGATATGAATCTGAGAGAGATTTGTTTGGAAATCAACCTGTTGTAACAAGCTTAATGCAGTTTGGATTTTCAACTTATTTTTAATTACTTTTGCGCTATGAGAATGTTCATACTTATTTTTTCTCTTGTCTTTTTAGCATTGGCTGTATTTCCATGCAATGATATAAGTGGGTATGATATTTCAGATAGTAACACTTCAATAGAATCTAATATTGCCCACAATACACAAGATTCAGATAAAGATCATTGTTCACCATTTTGTATTTGTGCTTGCTGTGGACAATCTTTCTCAACCATTGTCTACATTCCAGGATTAAGCATTTACCCGCCTATTGAATCCAATGAAATTACTAACTACAAATCTTCGAATGTTATGGAGGTTAGCCTTTCGATATGGCAACCACCTAAAATAGTTAGTTAATTTTACTCATTTTCAATTATTGAAAATTAATTCTAGTTATTGAGGTTGCTTTAATCTAGCAATCCCGTATTCATTATTTATTATTTAACGTATTAAAATGTTAGACAGAATAATTTCGTTCAGCATAAAAAATAAAATTGTTATTGCTTTTTTTACATTGTTATTAATTATTTGGGGGCTATGGAGTGCTACTAAATTATCAATCGATGCTGTTCCTGATATCACAAATAATCAAGTGCAAATCATTACTGTATGTCCAACTCTTGCAGGACAAGAAGTAGAGCAATTAGTTACATATCCAATTGAACAAAGTATAGCAAATCTTCCTGATTTAGAAGAATTGAGAAGTATTTCTCGTTTTGGACTTTCTGTAATAACAGTAGTTTTTGACGATAAAGTCGATATCTATTTCGCTAGACAACTTATAAACGAAAGACTCAAAGAAGCAGAATCGAAGATCCCAAAAGGCATAGGTACACCAGAGTTAGCACCAGTAAGTACAGGTTTAGGTGAAGTATATCAATATATAATTCATCCAAAACAGGGAAGTGAAGATAAGTATACAGCAATGGACCTAAGAACAATGCAAGATTGGATTGTGGCCCGTCAGTTATATGGAACGGAAGGGATAGCAGAAGTTAATAGTTTTGGTGGACAACTCAAACAATATGAAATTGCCGTAAACCCAGATCGTTTAATTGCTATGGATGTTACTATCCCAGAAATTTTTATTGCATTAGAAAAGAACAACGAAAATACAGGTGGTGCATACATTGATAAAAAACCAAATGCATATTTCATACGTGGTGTTGGATTAATTAGCACGTTTGATGATATTAAAAATATCGTAGTCAAAAATAATCCCAATGGTATTCCAATTCTTATAAAGGATGTTGCAGAAGTTCAATTTGGAAGTGCTGTAAGGTATGGTGCAATGACCTATAATGGTAAAGTTGATGCTGTTGGAGGTGTTGTGATGATGCTTAAAGGATCGAATAGTGCCGAGGTAGTAAGTCGCATAAAAGATAAAATGATTACAATTCAAAAATCATTACCAAATGACATTGTTATTGAACCATATTTAGATAGAACAGATTTAGTGAATAGAGCTATATCAACCGTAGAAAAAAACCTAATAGAAGGGGCATTAATTGTAATCTTTGTGTTGGTAATATTTCTTGGGAATTTGAGAGCAGGACTAATTGTTGCATCAGCAATACCTTTATCAATGTTATTTGCACTAGGATTGATGAATGTATTTGGTGTGAGTGCAAATTTAATGAGCTTAGGTGCAATAGATTTTGGTTTAATTGTAGATGGTGCTGTTATTATTGTTGAAGCAACATTGCATCATTTAGGATTACGCAAATCAATAAGCAAATTATCACAAAAAGAAATGGACGTAGAAGTTTTTTTATCAGCTTCAAAAATCCGTAACAGCGCAGCATTTGGTGAAATTATAATTCTAATCGTGTACATTCCTATTCTTACATTAGTAGGCATTGAAGGGAAAATGTTTAGTCCAATGGCACAAACTGTATCATTTGCGATTATTGGCGCATTAATATTATCTCTTACTTACATACCTATGATGTGTGCTGCTTTTCTTTCTAAAACAAACTCACAAAAGAAAACATTTAGTGATAAAATGATGAACTTGTTTCAACGCATTTATTCTCCATTATTAGATAAAGCAATTCACTTTAGAAAAATCATTGTAATTGGTACAATCACAGTATTTGCTTTATCCATGTTATTGTTTTCAAAAATGGGAGGAGAGTTTATTCCTACACTTCAGGAAGGTGATTTTGCATTTCATTGTATTTTGCCACAGGGTACTTCACTATCTCAAAGCATAGAAACTTCAATGCAAGCTTCTAGAATAATAAAAGAGTTTGATGAAGTAAAAATGGTTGTAGGTAAAACTGGTGCAGCAGAAGTGCCAACAGATCCTATGCCTCCAGAAGCCACCGATATTATGATTATCTTGAAACAACCTGATGAATGGAAAAGAGATATTAGTTATGATGAATTGGCGGAAGAGTTCGAAGAAAAACTAAGTACAATACCAGGTGTCTTTTTTGAAAAAAATCAACCTATTCAAATGAGATTTAATGAACTTATGACTGGTATTCGTCAAGATGTAGCTGTTAAGATATTTGGTGAAAACATGGATACTTTATTAAAATATGCCAATAATATAAATGAAATAGTATCTAATGTAGAAGGGGCAACGGAACCTAGTGTTGAACGAGTAGAAGGTTTACCTCAAATTGTTATAAATTATAATCGCTCAAAAATTGCAAACTACGGTCTAAATATTGAAGATATTAATCACATAGTTAGTACCGCATTTGCAGGTGGAGAAGCAGGTGTTGTTTATGAAAATGAACGAAAATTTGACTTAGTTGTACGACTAGATAGTTCACATAGAAAAAATATTGATGACGTAAGCCAATTATTTATACCAACAAATAATGGTACTCAAATTCCTTTATCACAAGTGGCTGATGTAAAAATTGAATTAGGTCCTTCTCAAATTAGTCGCGAAGACGGACAAAGAAGAATTGTAATTGGATTTAATGTTAAGGGTAGAGATGTTGAAAGTGTTGTAAATGATATTAAATCAAAACTAGACGTAGAGATCATATTACCTGAAGGCTACTATTATACTTTTGGTGGTACTTTTGAAAATCTACAAGCTGCTTCAAATCGGCTAATGATTGCTTTGCCGATTGCTTTGGCACTTATTTTTATGTTATTGTATTTTACATTTAAATCAATAAAACAAGCTATTTTAATTTATACTGCTATACCGATGAGTGCAATTGGTGGGGTATTCGCTTTGTTAATGAGAGATATGCCATTTAGCATTTCTGCAGGAGTTGGTTTTATTGCATTGTTTGGTGTTGCTGTATTAAATGGTATTGTATTGATAGGAACCTTTAATCAACTAGAAAAAGAAGGCATAAGTGATGTTCTGTTAAGAATTAAAGAAGGTACTAAAATTAGATTAAGGCCAGTATTAATGACTGCTACTGTTGCATCATTAGGCTTTCTACCGATGGCTCTTTCTAATGGTGCTGGCGCTGAAGTTCAAAAACCTTTGGCAACTGTAGTAATTGGAGGTTTAGTTACAGCTACATTTTTAACATTATTTGTTCTGCCTTTACTTTATTTATTTTTTTCGAATAAAACAATTATTAACAAAAAAAGCATTACGGTTATTGGGCTTCTATTTTTTTCAATAAGTACCACCAATGCTCAAAATAATAAAAAACAAATTACACTTGAAGAGGCAATTAATATTGCACTGACTAACAATTTAGCTATTCAATCACAACAATTAAATATAGAATCGTCGAATATCTTAAAAAAAGCTGTTTTTGAATTACCTAAAACAAATGTTAATTTTCAGTACGGTCAATATAATAGTATTAATAATGATTTAGGCTATCAAATTAATCAGACAATTCCTTTCCCAACTTATTTTTCATCAAAATCAAAATTATATAAAGAAGAAATTGAAAGTAATAAGTTGTCAAAACTTGCTATTGCGAACGAAATAAAATCACAAGTTCAAATGTATTATTATCATTTGCAATATTTGTTCAACACTAAGAAACAACTAATGAGTTTAGATAGCTTTTACAATGATTTTGTAAAAGCTTCAGTATTGAGATACAAAACAGGTGAAACTAATTTATTAGAAATGACTACTGCAGAAGCCAAAAAAGGTCAATTATCAATACAACTAAATCAAATCGAAACAGAGATATCTTCTACAGAATATTCATTAAAAAAAGTATTAAATATCTCTGATGATTTGAAATTTAATAATGAATTGATTTATGCTCCAATAACATTAACAAATTCATTTGATACTTCTTTATTAGCCAATAATTTAACATTAAAATTATTGTATCAACAAGCTATAATTGCAGAACAAAGCAAAAAAGTAGAAATAGCTTCAATGCTTCCTGATATAAATATTGGTTATTTTAATCAATCGTTAACGGGTACTCAAACGATAAATGGTAATGAGGTGTATTTTGATAATACTAAACGTTTTCAAGGAATGAATGTTGGAATTAGTATACCTCTGTCTATATTTAGTAATACTCAAAAAATTAAATCTCTATCATTAAGACAGCAGGCACTTCAAATAAATGCAGATAATGAAAAACTTAATTTAATTTCTGAATTACAAATTTGTTTCAATCAGTTCAATCAAAATTTATTACAATACAATTATTATAAATCAAAAGCTTTACCTAACGCCGATATAATTACCAACACGGCTATTCAAAATTTCAAGACAGGTGAAATAGGCTATATTGAGTATTTACAAGCATTACAAACAGCCACCGATATTAAATTAACTTATCTTCAATCAATTAATTTAGTTAATCAGTCAGTTGTCAAAATTAATTTTTTAATCAATCAATAAAAATAAATTAAATGAAAAAAATCATAATCATCATCATATTATTATTAAATTCAATTTTATATTCATCGTGTAAAGAAAGTAGTAAGGAAAAACAACTAGGCGAAACTGAACACCAAGATGAATTAGAAAATGTTAACTCTACATCACTTTCAGAAGAACAGTTAAAATCTATAAAAGTTGAATTTGGAAGTATTGAAAAGAAGCAGCTAACATCTTCATTGAAGGCAAATGGAATTTTAAAAGTACCAAATCAAAACAAAGCAAATGCAACGGCCTCTATGGGTGGTGTTGTTAAATCCATTTTAATTCAAACGGGTAATACTGTTTCAAAAGGTCAAATAATTGCTACCATAACAAATAATAATATTATCATTCTGCAAGAGGAATATTTAAGCGTATCGGCAAAACTAGAACTAGCTCAAATAGAATATAATCGTCAAAAAGAATTACAAGAAGGTAATGCGGGTGCTTTAAAAACATTACAATCAGCTAACTCAGAACTAAAAATCTTAAATGCAAGGAAATCTAGTCTACAAAAGCAATTAGAGCTAATAGGTATCAATTCTAAATCACTTAGTAGCGAAAATATACAATCTGTTACCAATATTATTAGTCCTATAAATGGAACTGTTAGTAATGTATTAGTAAATATAGGTAGTTATGTTGATGCAAATAATCCTATAGCGGAAATTGTAGACAACAGCCAGTTACATCTAGATTTGTATGTTTATGAAAAAGATTTACAAAAATTAAAAGTTGGTCAATCAATTCATTTTACTTTAACGAATAATCAAGGAAAAGAATACGATGCTGATGTATACGCTATTAGTAACACATTTGAACAAAACACAAAAGCAGTTTCTGTACATGCATTAGTTAAAGGCAATAAACAAGGATTAATAGATGGTATGAGCATAACAGCATTGATAAGTTTAGAAAATGCAACGGTTGATGCAGTACCAAGCAATGCAATAATTAATCATGAAGGTAAAGATTATATTTTTATTGTAAAAGATAATCATGAACCGAATGATCATGATGATAAAGAGAATGTGGAAGAAGATAAACACGATCAAAATGAAATACATACTAAAGAAATCTATTTTGAAAAAATACCAATTCGAAAAGGTACCACAGATGTAGGATATAGTGAGATAACCCTACTTAAGAGTATTCCAAAGAATAGTAAAATAGTAATTAATGGGGGCTTTTTTATATTGGCAAAATTGACGAATAAAGGCGAACATGCACATTAAAATTAATACTTATGAAACTTAAATTTCAACGTCGATTAAATGCATCAACTACTTTAGTTTGGGATAAACTTTTGAGCCCAGAAACGTTAGATTTTGTGGCATCACCAATTGTGGTATTTAATTATCAATCTGAAAAACCTGTTAAATGGATTGAAGGCAACTTTATTGTAGAGCTAAAATTATTCGGGTTTATACCATTTGGAACACAAACAATTTCTATAAGTTTTCCAAACTCAAATTCTAATACACTTTATTTAAGAGACAATGGTTACAGTAATTTAATAACTAAATGGGATCATTTGATATCATTAGAATCATTAGGTGAACATACATTATATACAGA
>JACCDH010615620.1_pt1 | contig 18108 bp, 18 predicted proteins | sample 7442481 | NCBI WGS metagenome assembly JACCDH01 (sample SAMN15323433, study PRJNA562643) | freshwater metagenome | isolation source: river surface water | place: USA:Blue River Watershed | collected 2017-08-15 | reverse complement strand
CAACTAAAGTATTTGAACCTGTTGTAGCGTAATTACCTTCAATAGAAGTCACTCTAGTACTAAATGATCCAGAAGCACTTGTTAAATTAGAAGATGTAGCTTCTGTATCTGTAACTCTAGTACTAAATGATCCACTAGCTGTTTCTAAAGATGTTGTTCTAGTACTAAATGATCCAGAAGCACTTGTTAAGTTTGAAATATTAGTTTCATTTGTTGTGACTCTAGTACTAAATGATCCAGAAGCACTTGATAAACTAGAAGCTGTAGCTTCTAAATTTGTTGTTCTAGGAGCTAAGTTTGAAGAGGTTGCTTCTGTTAATGTTACTCTAGTGCTAAATGATCCTGAAGCTGTTTCTAGAGAAGTTGCTCTAGTACTAAATGATCCACTAGCTGTTTCTAAATCAGTTATTCTAGTACTATAAGACCCACTCACAGAAACTAAATTTGAAGCTGTAGCTTCTAAATTTGTAGCTCTTCCTTCTAAACTTGTTGTTCTAGTACTAAATGAACCTGAAGCAGATACTAAGACCGAACCTGTAGTTTCATTTAAACTTACTCTAGTGCTAAATGAACCTGAGTCGCTCACTAAGTTTGAAGCTGTTGCTTCTAAATTAACTGTTCTAGGTACTAAATTTGAAGAAGTCGCTTCTGTATTAGTTACTCTAGTACTAAATGAACCTGAAGCAGATACTAAGGCGGAACCTGTAGCTTCTTCATTTGTTAATCTTGTACTAAATGATCCTGAAGCTGTTTCTAGAGAAGTTGCTCTAGTACTAAATGAACCACTTGCTGCTTCTAATTCTGTTGTTCTAAGTGAAAAACTACTTGAGGCAGCTACTAAACTAGATCCTGTAGCTTCTAAATTTGTTGTTCTAGATACTAAACTAGATCCAGTAGCTTCTTCATTTGTTAATCTTGTACTAATTGAACTTGAAGCTGTATTATATGAACTTGTAAATGTATTAAATGATCCTGTTTGTACAAACACACTACTATCTAAACCATCTAATGTCTCAGCATTTTGAGTATAAGATGAAGTTAAAGCATTAATAGCATATGATGAAGTACCTAATAAACTACCTGTTAAATAAACATTTTCACTTGTTAAACTACCAGATATAGTCACTATTCCCACTATGTCAACAGGAAGAGAAGGTTTACCTATATGAACAGCTGAGCTACTAACTCCTGTACCTATATTAACACCATCTCCATTAGAGTTTATAAATAATCCTCCAGTAGCTGAATTAATAACTGATGCTACTACAAAAGTTCCACTCACATAAGAGGCACTTGTAGCAACATTAGAGGTTAAAGCTGATAAGGCATGAGAAGCTGATTCCGCGTTAGCGACAGCACCAACCACATTAGCTCCATTTATATAAGAAGCTGAAGTAGCATTTAATACAGACATTGAAGATGTCTGACTAGACATTACAACAGCATTATTGTTTAAAGTTAATGATGAACCTGAAATAGAAACAGATCCAGTAAATTCATGAAGATCATCTTGCGAGTCACCAAATTTAGTTGAACCACTAGAGTAAATAATAGAAGAAGATTCATAATTACTAACTACATAATTAAATGAACCTGTACCATTCACTACTATATTACCTGTGATAGTACCACCTGTTAAAGGTAAGTAATTTGGAGCTAAAGATGCTGTGCCAGCATATGAAGCACTAGTCACTGTTACTGAGCCAGACACTACATTATCGATACTACTTGACAGGAAGGTAAAGTTACCGTCAACTTCATTCGCTGTTAAGTTTGAACCTTTTACTGATCTTAATATTAAAGGCATGTTGTTATATTATAATTTTAATCAATTTGATATTCTCACAATAAATATTTCATATTCATTGTTTCTTAATGGTTTATACTAGTCTTATTTTAATTGTTCCTGATGTATGATATAATCCACCTAATGGTACACCTCCTGAAGCAGCTGCTGTATCATTAGCATAATTTAGACTAGATGAAACTTGAGATAATACTACAAAACTATCAACTAATATACTACCTGTCACTTCAACATCACCTCCAACACTTAAACCAGTACCACCAGCAAAATATCCATTAGCATAGTTGTTGACATAAGTACTTGGAGCAGTTACATAAACTACACCATTAAAATTATGAGTACTATTATAATTTGAAGTATCACCAAATGTGGAAGAACCTACAACATTTATACTACCTGTTATATCAGCAGATCCTGTATAAGGGAATCCAGAAGCTGCAGCCGCATTTAAAGCATATGATGCTGTTAAAGCATAACTAGAATATGAGGATGTATTTACAGATAGAGAAGATGTTGCTACAGCTAAAGGATAATTATTACCATTACCTACCCAAGTATATCCTGTTTGAAGGTTAGGTAATACAACAGGACCAGGATTTAAAACTAAACCTTTGCCACCATTTCCTGCTTTAGTTACTAATCCTAAAAATTGAATTATTGTAGATGATCCTGTAGGACGAGTTGAAGTCCAACCACCTCCTTCAGCTACATATACAGCGGTCCCTGCGTTATATCCTGTTAAATCAATTCCATCAATATGACCTAAAGTAATACCTCTACCTGTATTTGCTGATGTTATATTTTCAGAGACAATATAAACAACAGGCATTTTATTTGGATTTGAAGCGTCTGCTCTATATACTTTTGGAGCGGCTCCATTAGAACCAGAAATATAAACAGGAGTACCTTTTACTAATGTTGTAGCTTCACCATTATATATTGTATCAAATGTTGTTTCAACATTTCCAAATGTTAAATTGCCAGCCGCGTCAGTTTGTAAAACTTGAGAGGCATAAGTACCATCAGCTGTTGGATATGTTAATCCATTACCTACTAAATTACCTGTTATAGTTGTAGAACCTGTAAAATAAGCTGAGCCTGTAAATATAAGGGTGTCAGCATTTGAATTTAATGTAGTTGAACCTACACTGTTTGTTACAGTTACAGATTTTAAGACAGCATCAGAGCCACTTACAATGACTTTTTTCCAATTTGGCATAGTATATTAAATTTACACTGTGGTTAGATACATACACTTATGCCGTGTATATGCCTACTTCCCGAAGGCCAACAGTATTGTTTTATATAAATATGAATTAGGGTATCTTAGTGTAATAATTTTGAAGCTTTAAAACAAGCTCATACACTTTTTGAACATGCTCACCTTTGAAATGAGATTCTTTTATCATAACAAGTAGAGTTTCTACTTCAGTTTTAGTTAAAGTAATTGAAGGGGCGCTATCACTAGGCCCCTTCGTTATATCTACATTTGTAATGTTTCCCGCGTTGAAAGCCATAACCTATTTTATTTTATTAAGCGTAAATATAAATATCTCCTGTACCACTATCAACATAAATGTTACCAAAACCAGCTGTTGTACTACCCCATGTTGGAGCAGAAGCTGGAGCGCCAGATGCTTGTTTAGCTGATACCATATATTCATCTACAGTCACTGTTGAAGCAGAAGCATGTACATTACCTGCTATAGCAAAACGACCATTTGTACCTGCTGAAGTTGATTCTAAATAAAATGCTGAACCTGAAATATCATGTCCAGTACCACCTGCGGCTACAATAATACCACCATCAGTTAAACTAGTAGATCCAGAAGCTACAACTACAAATCTATCAGCAATTTCTAATGTTGATTGGTTTTGGAAACTAGCTGTACCAGCAACTGTTAAGTCACCATTAACTGTTAAGTTTTGAGAAATTGTAACACTATTAGGTAAACCAATTGTTACAGTTTGTCCTGAAACTGAAGTTTCAATTTCATTAGCTGTACCTGTGATGGTTAAATCTTGAGTTAATAAGTTAACTGAACCAGCACCTGTTGAACCAGATATATCTAATGTTGTAGCTAAACCTGTTAAATTACTACCATCACCTGTGAATGAACCACTGAATGAACCTGTTAATTTTGAGTTAGCTCCAGTTGCATGTATTGATACTGAACCACTAACTGTAGTACCATCATCTGTTAGGCTAGAATTTGCAAATGCATTTCCAGTCCATTTAGTAATAGTATTAGAATTTAAAGTACTAGCACCACTTACAGCTACTACAGCTGTCGCACTACCATTATAACTAAATGGAGTTATACCTGTACTTTGTGATAACGCTGAGCCAGCTGTAGCAATAACACCTGTTAAGTTACTACCATCACCACTAAATGATCCACTAAACGAACCACTTAATCTAGTGTCAGCAGCACTACCAGAAATCTGCTGGTTACTGCCGTTAATATTTATTTTGTTTACCTCGGCGTTACTACCAGAGACAATGACTTTTTTCCAAGTTGCCATTTTATATTAATTTACATGTTAAATATGATTATCATATTCCAATATACATATCTGTAGAAGTGAAATAAATACCACCTGTTACAGCGGTTGGTGCAGATCCTGTAAATACTTTTAATTGAGTTACACCTTCACCATTTACTTTAAATGCACTTCCTGTAGAATCTTGTATAAGGAACATATGAGAAACAGAACCAGTAGATACTAAAGTGAAACTTCCATTATCTACATATGATAAATACCCTTTTGAAGCTGTAACATAGAATGGAGTCACAAAGTCTAAATCAGTACTACCTGATATTGTACCTATGAAACTACCACTAAATGTACCTTCAAAATAACCTGAACCTGTAGTACCAACAGATAAAGTTGTGGTTTCAATATTACTTGAAGTAATAACAGTTGTGTTAACTGTAGAGAAAACTACATCACTATTCTGGGGCGCTATTTTTAAATATGTACCCATTATCTATTATAATATAAATACCAATCGTCTGAAGCACTATAAAATAAACCACCTGTAACTACAGTTGGAGTTGTAGTTATCATTTTATGTTCAACAACACCTTGTTGGTTTACTTTAAATACTTGTTGACCATTATCTTTTATAATGAAAAAATCAGTACTTGATGTTACTGAGTTGATCTCAACATAGCTTCCACTAAATAGAAATGTTCCTTTACTTCCACTTAGTTCAAACGGTATGGCTACTTGATATCCTTGTATTAAACTCATTATTATGCAAATTTACCAATTACTGAAATACTGTCTAAATCTTCTATATCTAATAGAGAATATAGAGTTGTTGTGTCAATAACTATGTCCACATTTGAACCATTTTGCGTAACAGATGTTATAAGATTATTAGGTATATAAGTTGTATTGATAACAACATTAAATTGAGTTTTATCAGTAGATGGCAATGGAGCTGGAGCTACAGCTATAGTACTATTTAATACTCTTAAAGTAGTAGCATTAATCACAGCTAACTCACTAGCACCTGTTTTGGTTGTTACAGTATTTAAATAATTAACAACAGCATTTGATGTATTAGCCACTGATATAGTTTGAGGAGAAGATGGGAAACTAACTCCTTGTTGTTTACTCTTACCACTAGCATTTGTAGCGATAGTAAATATTTCAGTATCATCAGTTTCCATATTAAACACAATTTGTGCTTTTGATAAGAATTTTTTAGGGTAAGAAATATCTCTATTCACTGTATCAGGTATAATATAACCATTTAATGTTATATTAAAATTAGTTCTTGTAGTTCTATCTTCACCAACAGCATATTCAGTTGATGTAGCAAAACTATCAATCATAGCTCTAAATTGAAATCTACCTTCTTCACCCCAGTATGTATTAGAAGCATATTGAATAGCTTCCATCACTGAAGTATTTTGTTCTAATAGATTAGTGAAAATAACAGCTGAGTATTTTAAAGTTACATATTCAGGCATTACTATTAATCTAAATTCTTTAACAGGATCTCTATTTGTTAAAGCTGTAAAATTATCATATTGATTCTTTTTAGTATATCCTGTAGAGAAAACATGTAAGTTTTGAGGATTATTAGCGTCAATTTTAGTACCTAAATTTCTATTAGGATCCATACCATCACGTTTAATAACAATAACAGGAGCTAACATTCTGCCAGAATATTCTCTTAAATATCCTTTTTCTTGAATTGATGACCAACGCTCAGGAAAACCATACATCACAGGTACTTTAATTCTATTACCATCTTGGATAATAGAAGGTTTTATTTTTTCCTCTATATATTTTATAATAGCAGTATCAATATCCATAACCCCAATAGAGACATCTTTTACTCTGTCTCCTTTAGTAGAGACATCATTTCCTCTATTGTGAACTTTCATAGCAGGACGACCTGATGTTGGATCAATAGCCTCATTTCCTAACTGTTCATCTAATACTTCACGTATATTTTTAGGTCTTGGTTTTATAGTTCTAGCCATTATAATGTTTTATGAGGTAATAAATTTAATCTTGATACTCTTGTTTGAGCACACTCCATATTATATGTTACTAAATCAGCTTGAGGACATACTGTTTGACCAGCATTAATATTAGCATTAATAGGAACATAATTAGTTATTATATTATGTATTTCATAATATCTTTCTGTTGATCTATCATAAACAATATCTCCAATTTCTGGAAGCATATTAACACCAGTTATTAAACCAGCGTTACCTTGTTCCCAAGCCATTCTAGGTATAGTTAATTTTATATTTTTAGTTACATCAGGACCAAACATTTCATTATTCACAACATCATTTTCTCTTTCAATAGTACATTTAATTAAGAAAGGCTGATAGAACCATTTTTCTAATGATTCACCATATATGTTTCTTTTAGTTTGTAATAAATTTATTTTATAATAAGCTATATTTGTTTGCATAAACTGCAAAGCAGCTTGTTGTATTTGTGTAAATAAACCTAATGAACTACAATCAGCTGATGGAGTTACACTTGGTGTAACACTAGGTGTTCTAGTTGGAGTCACACTTATAGTGACAGATGGAGTTACAGTTGGTGTGATACTAGGTGTTCTACTAATACTAGGTGTAACAGTAGGAGTCACTGTAGGTGTCACAGAAGGAGAAGCATTAGGTGTTTTTGAAACACTAATACTAGGAGTGATACTAGGTGTTCTACTAACACTAGGTGTAGGTCTAGGAGTTCTACTTGGTGATGGTGGTAATCCACCACCTCCACCAGGTGTGCCAACATAAAATTTTCTTAATAATGAAACCATATTATAAAGCGTATATTAATAAAGGAACTTGATTCATTGTTTGTTTAGTGAAATCAGCTTCCGCTTGTTTTCTTTCTAATTGAGATCTACGAGTAGTTTGTTCTAAATATTCTTTTAATTCAGCCATTAAGTCTTGTTTTTCTTGTCTAGCATCAGTTAACAATTCAGATCCATTTACTACTAAACCTCCAAAATTAGAACCTTGGAAAGTAGCTCTAATTTGTCCTTCAATTTCTTTACATATAGATAAAGCATATCTGAATATCCAACTTCTACCAACTTGATTTATATTAGCATAAATTGGGTTTCTATAAGGTACAGCCATCACATCTGCTACTATATTTGATTTAGAATAAGCAGCTGTTGGAGTGTATTTCTCACTTAGTTTCATATACTTGATCCATAAATTTTGAGGACCACCATCTGTTGGAACAGGGAATATTGTTAGTTGGTTATTTACAATATTAAAACTAAATGCTGATTTTCTAACTTGATCATTAAATTCAATAGCTTGAATTTTTTGAATATCCCAATATACAGGCATTAACATAAAATTAATACCTGGAGAGTAAGATCCAAATCCAAATGTTTCTAATAATCCTTGAACACCAGTACCTGTACCAGCATATGGATCAAAATATCTTACAATAGCGGGAGGTTCTTGATAAAATACTTGTCTAACTTCTATTCTATCTCCTTCTTCTAATGATGCTGAAGCAACAGCCCAAGCATTTAAATCATATGTTTGTTTGTATGGAGTTAAGACTATAGATCCAGAATATTCATTTACTGTACCTCCTACTCCTGCTTCTTGAGCGTATGACTCAGCTATTCTAATTTGTGATTGTAAATTACTATTTATTAACTTACCATTTAATCCTCTACCTTTTAAAATATCTTGATAATAAGCTGTGTTAATAGTAGTTTGTCCAGGATAGAAGAAATTTTGTTTTACAAATGATATAAAGAAATAAACCCATGAACTACCTTCAGTAATTTCATAAGTTAAATAAGTATCAGGTTGAGTAAATACTAATTGAACTGGTGAAGATGAAGCATCAAGATAATTTATTTCGAATCCAACAGATGGATCTACTGTAGAACCAAATGATGAAGTTAATTGTAGTTCAACTGCTGTTGAACCTGTTCTAGCGGTTAAATTAAAACCAAATAAAGATGTTTTAGCGTTTAATTTATTAGCTATATTATAAGCTGTTTCATTAGCATTACTACCTGTAGCTATATAAAATGTATTTGTAGTATCACTAGGTAAAGTTGACGCTGTAACAACAAATAAATAATTATCACCATCACTTGATGTCACACTAAATGAGCTACTACCTGGTGTAGAAGAAAATATAGCTAAGTTTGTTGTATCAAATGTTATATAAGATGATGAATAATGTGTTGTAGCAATTGTTTCTCCAGCTACTTTACTAAATTGAGGATATGTTGTTTGGCTCCAGTCATAATTTGAATCAATTGAGTAATCTGGAGTTTGATAATAATAAAAATTCCAGTTATTAACTTTAGTGATATCAGGAGCTAAATAGTCATTTAATGAAGATGATATAACTTGTATTTCACCACCAGCGGCAGAAGCAGAGTTTGGAGCATCATTTCCTATTTCAGCCCATGTAGCTGTTCTTGAATTAGACCAATAAATTGGTGAGCCAATAGCTGTGTCTTCACTTAATACAACTTTATCAGCTGTTTCAGTTTGTTGAAATGGTAAAGTATCAGCACCTTCTAAATTAATATAGTTATCTCTAATTTTATATTGATAAACCATGTTACCATAAGTGGTAACAGCTTCTTCCATAGCAGCATAAACTGTTAATTCAGTTATATATGTTGTAGCATTACTTGTACCACCAACACCTAATCTTTGAGCGACAAAAGCTGATGCTTTCATAGCGTCTTTAATAAATTCTGAGTCATTGTCGTAATAACCAAATGGTGTGTTATTTTTAACTCTTTCTAAGTTAGTGCGATTTCCGTATCCGCTTCCAAATAAAGTATTAGACGATAATTGATTGGCCATTTATATTAGTATTATTCTAATATAAATATTTAATAGGCCTATTTCCCATATTCATATTCTAGTATCTTTCCAACTAGATCAGATCTATGGTTTTCTTTTAATTTAATCCATTTGATTTCATCAATTTTCTTAGATAATTCAATAGCATATGATAAACCATTCATTTCACCTGTAGATGTTTTAATATCACTTTGCTCATTATCGCCGTTAATCACTATTTTACCTGTTTTACCTAAACGAGTCAATATAGCTAACATCTCACCTTTAGTTAAATTTTGAGCCTCTTCTACAATTAATATATCGTCTATAGTTTTACCTCTAATAAACTGTACTGGCAACGCTTTAATTTTATTGTCTTCAAGTAATTTAGGTACTTCATTTTTATCTGAACAACATTTAGCTAAATTTTCAAGTAAAGCCTCCATGTATGGATCAAACTTTTCACTTAATGCTCCTGGTAGAAATCCTAATGATTTACCAACTTCAATAGCTGCTCTTGTGTTGTATATACAACTAATTTGTTTTTTCTTAAGAAAATCTAACGCAGCTTGAGCACATACTAATGACTTACCACTACCTGCTCTACCTGTAACAATAACAATTTGATTTTCTACTATTAACCTTTTTGCTTCTTTTTGCTCTTCATTTAACTGAACAGCATTAATGATTTTAATATCATTTTTACGCTCACGATTGGGCTCTCTCATAAACAGTGTTTAGTATAAATATTAAGAAGTTTTATTATAATGTTCTATTCTATGACAATTTGAACATAATACCTCACATTTTTCTATTTCTTTTAAAACACTTTCTTTATTTAATTGTCTACAAGAAGATACACCAAATTCTTTTTTAGTAGGATCTTTATGGTGGAAATCTAAAGCAGCAGGATGACTAAATCCACATTTAATACAAGATAATCCTTTTTTATATTCATTAAACCATTCTGTACTACTATTATACCATTTTTTTGTTTCATTACTCATACAAGTCATACAATATCTATTTAAACCATCTTTTGTACCTATTTTTTTCCAAAATGATTTTAATGGTTTATTAGTGTCGCATTTTTTACAGTATTTCATAATGTTTTATTTAATATAAATATAAAAAAGAGACCCAAGCCAAGCTTGGGTCTCAATTTTAATACTTATGTCTTTTTATGACTCTTAAGTTAAGATATCATTAGATGATGTTTAAGTCACCTACAAATACTTTACCGTAGAATTCAGGACGAACCATTTTCTTCGCGTAACGAGTCATAATACCTTTTCTTGGAGTGAAGGTACTTGGATCGTACACTAATGGAGTCATGATTAATGGTACATATGGAGCATAAACGGCACCAGTTTCTAAGAATTGGTTACCTCTGAAGCCCATTAAGATTACGTTCTCAACCATGTAAGGGTTTTTATACACCTTGTAACGGCTGTTTAATTGACCGATCTTTTGTACACCGAAAGCATATTTCATGTTATCTGCTGCACCATCAGTATCAGCTGCGAATCCTGGAATTGATTCTAAGATTGTAGCTACTGAAGGAGAAACTACCATGAAGTTAGCACCACCACGTAATGTTCTTTGGTGGATTGTATTAGATACTTTTTGTAACTTGATACCTAAAGTTTGGAACCAAGTCATTTGAGTATAGTAAACACCAGATGTGTTATCAGCAGGAGTACTGTTACCTACTGTTAAAGCTCTACCAACTTTAGCAGACCAAGCTTCAGTGATTGGAGCGTTCTCAATTAACATGTCTAAGATTTCTAAGTCTAACTCTAAAGAGATATACTCACTTAACATGCTAGTTAATTCAGCTTCAGCGTCTAAGTTTTGGTATGCGTTTAAGTCTTGAGCGAATTCTGGAGTCCATTGTGCTTTTAACTTACGAGTTTTAGCAGCAATAGTTTCGCTTCTTAATTGTACGTTAATTTCTGGGATAGAAATTGCTGTACCAGCAGCGTATCCAGAGTTAGAGAATGCTTGTTGATCTTCGTAATCACCACGTGCATTATCTTTAGTTTGTTTGTTGTAGTAAACTGTAGCAGCACTTGAAGCAGCGATTTCAGCTGTAGAAGCAGATACAAATAATACTACGTTACCACCGCTTAAGTAAGCGAATTGGTGTAAGTTGTCAGCTTCAGTAATAGTAGAACCAGAGATGATAGAAATCGCTTTAACAGCGTTAGCATCTAAAGAAGCACTAATAGATGAAGTTGCGATAGTGATAGCTTTAACAGTTGCTAAAGCAGCATCAGTACCACCAACGATAGAGCTAGAGTAGTTAGCATCAAACCCAATAGCAGCAAAAGAAGCAGAAGCAACATCAGAAGCAGAAGCTACAGTTACTGAGCTAGAGAATTGGTTTAATGAATAACCGAAACGAGCTGTACCATATAAACCACCAGAAGCAGCATTACCGAAACCACTATCACCTACTTGTGTAGCAGTACCGTATAAAGATTGACCAGAAGTGAAAGGATTCTTAGTAGTACCATATTGGAAATCTAAGAAGAATACTAAACCAGCTGGTAAGCTCATTGGTTGTACAGAAACGAATTCTTTAGCAGCGATTTGACCAAACACTTTACGAACTAATGGTAAAGCTACGCCAGCCCATTGTTCACCTGTACCTGGAGTAAATGTACCACCAGTACCAGTTTGTGATTGTTCTACTACTAATTGCTTAGCTTGGTTTTCAAGCATCATAGCCATGTTAGATTTATTGTAGTCAGAAAGACCTTCTAATAAACCTGATTTTTCCCATTTTTTAGCTAAACGAGCAGCGTCGCTTTGCTGTGACTGCCATGGGTTAGCAGATTCGATTAAATTTTGAATAGCACTCATTTTAATAATTTAATTTAAGTTTTGTAGTTTACAAAGTTTTTTACTTAATAATTCCCGCTAATTGTTGCATACGACGAATAGCAGCATCGCCTTCTACAATTGGTTGTACAGGTGCAACACCTACTGCTTTAGAAGCAAATCCAACTGATTCTTTAATTGAAGTCTTAGTTTTACCGTTAAAAGCTTCATTTAATGTTTCATAAATATTTTTAGCTTCTTTAACGTTAGTAGCTTTGTCTAGTGATTTAAGAACTTTAACTTTCTGAGATTCACTTAAAGATTTTGATTTGAAGATTTTATTTGTGTAAATTAACTTAGCATTTAAAAGATTTACTTCGTTTAATTCAGCATGTAAAGTTTTAATTGTAGAAATAGCTTCGTCTAAATCTTTTTTAACTTCGTCCATTTCTTCTTTCTTAGCTTCATCAACTTCTTTCTTTTCTTCTACTTTGTCTTTACCTTCTTCAACTTCTTTCTTTTCTTCAACTTTTTTACCGTCTTCTTTATCAAGCTCAGCTAAAAGTTCTTCAAGAGAAATTGATTCTTCGTCTTCAACTTCTGCTTCATCATCACCAGTTTCAGTATCAACATCTAAGTCGATTTCTTCACCAGCTTCTTCTTCAGCTCCACCCATAACATCTTTTAATACGTCACGGATGATGTCTTTAAGTTCATCAACTGTTAATTCGGTAACTTCGTCGTCGCCTTCAGCTTCGTCGTCGTTAGCTTCTAAAGTAACATCAGCGTTTTCTTTAACTTCTTTTTTGTCGTCATCTTTTTTCGCTTCTTCTACTTCTTTCTTGCCTTCTTCAACTTCTTTTTTAGCTTCGTCAACTTCTTCCTTACCTTCTTCCATCTCATCTTTAGCTTCATCAACTTCTTCTTTGCCTTCTTCTTGTTTGCCTTTTTCTTCAGCTTCAAGTTGTGCTAAGATTTCGTCTAAATCAGCTTCTTCGATAGAATCACCTTCTTCCATCTCATCACCTTCAATTTGTGGTTTTTGAGAGGCAGCTCCATAACCAATTGTGGCCTCATGGCCTTCTTCTGTTTTGCCGTAGCCTTCTTCTTCAACTTTTTTCTCTTCTAATCCTTCTTCTTCCAACTCTTGTAATTTTGTTGAAAGCATAGACATGATTTTTGGAGTGAAAGTTTCTTCAAGTGCGGCTTTTGCATTCGCTACTGCAGCGTCGCGAACAGATTTAGCGTCGGCAATCGCTTGTTTGAATAACTCTTGATTTGTCATCTTGAAATTCTCCTTTTCGATTGCTTATTAAAATGTGGAAGCAATATAAGATTGTAAATGTTAAATTAATGAGATATTGGAGATCTCATATGTGGGATGTGTATAAATATATGACAGGTTAGTAAAGCGACAAAAACGAAGCCCAGCCTTACGGGGCTGGGCTAATCTATTGATACTATCAATAGGGGGGTACTATTTTACACAGCAAATACCTGTTTGAGAGCAGATAATTTCTGAAATTAAATTGTTTACTTGAGTATATTTTCCAAATGAGCGAGTACCAGGTACATAATTTTCATTTAATCCTGTTGGTCTCATAAATGCACCTTGTGTTGATGGTGTAGATACGAAATCCCAACATAATAATTCAAAATCATCTTGTACTTCAACTGTCCCTTCACCTAATGGACGAACTGAACCCATACCTCTAGATGAAATACCAACAGTTATATTATTTAAAAATAATTCTTTTAATATATTACCACTTGGTGTTGGTAAAACTTCAATTTTACCCATTAAGTCATCACCATCCCACCATAAAGATTTGATGTTATGACACACATTCTTTAAATTAATAATAGAAGAATCTGGATGGTCTAATTCTCCTAATGCTCTATTTTCAGCTATAGGACCAGCCATATATTTTTCAACTTCACGTACTAATGTGTCTTTAGGGTAAACTCTACCGTTTTGGTTTTTAGCATCAGCACGTTGTACAACACCTTCAACAATTAAATTTTTAGATGGAGACAACTTTGCCTCGTTTAGAGCACGAGGTGAAGGTGTGAATGAAAAATATTCTATTAATACTTGTTTACTCATCTATTTATTTTTTAATACCAACAGCATCTTCAGTTCCAGGTATTTTAGTATATCCTGTTTTTTGTAATTCAGATTGAGATGTTGTTGAACTAGCTAAAGCGATATCACCTTTTTTATTTTTAAAAATGGCTTCTTTAACTTTATTTTTTAATATTTCTTTTAACTTAGCGTGTTTATCTTCAGATTCAGTGAAGAAAGTAGATGTTACTTTTCTATCAGAAGGAGCTTTAATATTGAATAATTCAACAGCTTTATCAGCGCCTAATTGCTTAGCTAATGTTTTTAATTGATAATCTAAAGCTTTACCACGATCATAAGCTCTTGGATCGTCACTCATTTCATAATACCAATCATACTTAGACATTAATTGATTGAATTGTTCTTCAGGAGTTGATGTTTCAGGAGTTTCTTCTAAACCTTCTTTAACTATTTTTTCTTTACCTTCAACACCTTTATCAGACATTTCTTTAACACCTTTAGGTTTTTTAGTACCTTCTTCTTTTTTACCTAATGAGTCTTGTACATTAGATTTTTCATCCTTTTTAGCTTCTTTTTTTAAATGACCATCAGGACGAGCTTGCATACCTGGTTTATCAGTTTCAGGAGCTTTAAATTTAAATCCTGTAGGCTGTGGATTTAGTAAATCAAAATAGTAGTTACTATCTTTAGATAGATTCTTTAACACAGTAGTTTTAGCTTTTTCTAAAGCTTCATCTGAGTAATCAGCTAATTGATCTAATTCATATTGTAAACCATGACGATATTCATATGGATTAACAGTATCTAAAGTAAGTTCTTTAACTGTTTTTTTAGCTTCTGTAACTAAACCAACAACTGGAGTAGAAACTATAGCTGATTTTTCATCAGTCACTATACCTCTGTTTTTTAAAATTTGGATAGCATCATCATATGAAGTTAAATTAGTGATAAACGGTAAATTGTTATCACGTCTTACTTCATATAAGAATTTCTCACGAGATACATCGCCAGATTTGTGTTTTTTGTATAATTCAAATGTTGTCATGTATATAAATATTAACGTCCTTGTCCGCGATATGCTTTTGGTTTAGGAGTATGTTTGTTATAAGATTTTTGTCCAGAACCTGGTCCTGTTTTGCGTTTGCCAAAACTTGTTTTTTGGCTATTACTTGCTGATTTCGCCTTTGCCATTATAAATCGTTTATTACAATTTGGTGTAAATAATCAAATATTTCTTCTGCTTCAAATCCATCATCACTTAATGTTTTAACTATACGTTCAGCCGCTTTAAGATAAGTCATCACATCTTGTTGGCTAACTAAACCATCCATACGCTCAAATGCTTCTGGAGATACTGCTTCTTTAACTTTTTCTTTAGTTTCTTCAACTTTATTAGTTTCATCCATTCTAGAACCAGCTGGATAAATAAGATCACTTTGGCTCATTTTATTATCCATGTTAACAGCTCCTGGAGGTAATCCTGATGGAGATTTTGGACGATTTGGGTTCCATGATGCCCAGTTTACATATCCATCACTATATCTAACTTCGCCATCAAGTCCATCTTTTTTATACTTTTCAGGGTTAGCTTTAACTTGAGGATATAATTGAAATAATGTGTCTTCAAAATCTTGATAGTTATCAAAGTATTTGAATGATTCATTTACTTCTTCTTCTTCTTTTAATTTAGAGTAAGCACCTAATTTATTTTCCATTAGGAATTGCTTCATGTTAAAATTATCTGCCATTTATTTTAATTTTGTAGATTTGAAAAATAATTGTTTAGTCGCTTCTTTAATTTGATTAATAGCATTTTCAGTATATTTTTTATGCTTTAATTCTTCACCTTCACTTAACTCATTCTTTAAGCGATCCATATATTCAAATAAACGATTAATTTCGTTTACTTTCTTTTTTACTTGTTTAACTGCTTGATGGAATTGATCAGGTTTAGATCTCATTTTAGTTTCATTTCTAAATTGAGCATATCCTTCTTGTAAATTAACTGTTTTTTTAACAATTTCCATAGCAGCAGAAGGTTCTAAAGCTCCCATTTCAACTGCTTTAACAAGCATCTCAACCGCGTCAGGTGAAGCTCCTAATTGAGTAAGTACACCTGTTAAAGAATTAACAGCTGTTGTTTCTTCCCATAATTCTTTATAATCCATTGCTTTAGAAGGACGATTAGGAATTGATGGAGCATCTTTCCATCCTGAAGGTTTTGATTTATTTACTTTACCAAAAGCATATTTTGTAGCTACACCTTCACCAGCGCCAGGAGTTACAGAAGCTCCAGTACCAGTCATGGACATTTCACTTTTAAGTTTTTTAGATAATTCAGTTTTTAATTTATTCTTATCCATTTACTTTTTTAATTTCTTCAGCTAATTGCTGATATTGTAATAATGTCACTAAATGATCATCTTTTACAGATGACTTGGAAGATATTGGTTTTATTAACGTTATAACTTCGTTTAATTTAATTTGAGTTGTCTTATCATCAACTTTGCTAACTAAATCAACTAGTTCAGTTTTAACTTTATTAAGGTTCTCGTTAATATAAACTTTAAGATGTTCAGGATTGGAGATATTATTAATAAATTCTTTTAATACTGATTTTTGGCGATCACTTAAATTAGAATATTTGGAATTGAATTTTTCAATTAACATTCTATAAGCTAAAATACGTACATTTTTATCTTCTTTAGCTAATTCTTGTGCTACTTCAGTCTCTTTATTTTCAACTAATGTTTTCTTAGTGATATGTTCCATTAAAGTAAGTTTATTAAGCACTAATTGTTTAGGCTCAACAAACTTGTTTTCCATAGCGGCTTCAAATAATGTATAAGCAGCGGCTAATGTTGTATAATTATTAACTTTAGATTTAAAGAAACTCTCAAGATTATAATGTTTTTTAACTTCTTTAATTAAGTTATATTTTTCTTTAAGTAATGTTTCTTTATTTAATTTTTTAGCTAAATCAACAGTTGTATTAACTAACGCTTCAGCTTTACCTTCTGATAAGCGAGGAGCTGTTAAAATAGTGTGATATAATTTATGCTCTTTAGCCATTTCACTATTGTGGAAATATTTTTTCACAATTTTAACAGCTTTAGAGTCATTATTAGCTAACGTATCAGACGCTATTTGACGCACTAATAGCTCAAATAAAACGCCTGTGTTACGAAATTTATTGTGTTTAATACGCATAGTTCTAGTATGATGATACTACTTATAAATATGTAGTTTATTTAATTTCTTCACGAATATTGTTTTCATCTAACATACCATTTTCAAATAATGTTGTTTTACGTGGTACTGGTATTTGATCAAACATTTTTTTATTTTTCAAGTATGTTTCTAACGCTAATGGTGAGCCACCTTTCCATTGAGTTTTAGCTAAGCTATCTTCTTCATCTTGGCCAGCGGCACTATATGTTTTAGATCCAATACGATCTTTACCAAAAGCATTATCTTGGCGATTGATATTTGAAGCAGATGCTTTAGGGCGACCAACTAAATGTACAGGTTCATTAGGATTTTTCTCATTATACCCTGTTGGTACCTCACCATCACCTCTACCTTTACCATAAGCTGTAGCTAATTGAGATGGTGTACCATATACTTGGCCACTTTCATTTGGATCATTACCTTCTTCTTCAATTTGAGCTAATCTAAACTTACGTTTTTTATCTTCAACCATTAAATCACGATATTCATCATATTGATCTTCACTGAAATGGAATAAATTATCGTAGATCCAATCAGTAGGTAATAAATTATTTTCCATAATAGAAGATGCTAACTCAACTTTTTCTTTCATTAGGTTAACACGTTCTTGATCATAAATAATAGAAGGTGTAGTTAATGATAAATCAAAATTTGTTAATGATTCACCATCATATCCTTGGCTATATAAATGTACTAATGCTATTTTAGTTAATTCAGATAATAAAATACGTTGAATACGTTCTACTGTACGAGCGAATCTAATATCTTCAGCGGCTAATGTTGCCTTACCTGTTAAATCTTTTTCATAGCCCATAAATGCTTTAGGT
>JACCDH010376633.1_pt1 | contig 18126 bp, 12 predicted proteins | sample 7442481 | NCBI WGS metagenome assembly JACCDH01 (sample SAMN15323433, study PRJNA562643) | freshwater metagenome | isolation source: river surface water | place: USA:Blue River Watershed | collected 2017-08-15 | reverse complement strand
TTGAACATTGAAAGTATTGGATCTATTCAAACTATTTCAGTTTATAATGTTTTGGGTCAAGAAGTGATCAACAAAGCATTGAACAGTACTTCTACTGCGCTTGATGTTTCTAGTTTAAATTCTGGAATCTATGTTGTTAAAACTGTTGTAGATGGTGTAACATCTTCTACTAAATTTATCAAACAATAGTAATACACTGTATTTTTTATATAAAGACTGCCAGAAATGGCAGTCTTTTTTTTATTTTAAAAAATAATATATATCTTTAGTTGCTCTAATTGTAACAAAAATGAAATTTTATAAAGTTCACTTTTCTTGTTTACTTCTTTTATTTGTTTTCGCAACTAATTATGCGCAGCAATTACCACCCATTGTAAAATATTCAAAAGATATTTATAATGCAGGGATTCAAAACTGGATGATTTCTCAGGATAATCAGCGGTTTATGTATTTTGCGAATAACGAAGGCTTACTAGAGTATAACGGTTCAAAATGGATTTTATATCCTTCTCCAAACGAAACCATCATTCGTTCGGTAAAATGCATCAATGATAAAATATATACAGGTGCTTTCATGGAATTTGGTTATTGGCAAAGAGCAGCTAATGGTGAATTATTTTACACTTCACTAAGTAAGTCTATTAAGTCTAAAATTAATGATGATGAGCAATTTTGGGGTATTTTCCCATTTGATAATTATATTCTTTTTCAATCGTTAGAAAAAATTTATGTTTATAATACAAAAACTAAATCGTTTACTATAATTGAACCTAATAGCACTATTAACAAGGCATTTAAAACTTCAAACGGTATCTATTTTCAAACCTCAAAAGGCTTATATGAAATTGATCAAGGAAAGGAAAAACTATTTTTAAGCAATGAGATTATCAATAATAATAAACTCATAAATATTTTTGAAACTTCAGAGGGAATGCTTCTAGTTACTCAAAAACAAGGCATTTTTAAATATAAAAATGGAGTATTTTCCAATTTTCAGACTACTATTGACAATGACATAAAACAGAGTAACATATACAGCAGTTATATGTTATCAGATGAAAGTATTGCATTAGGTTCTATATCAAATGGTATTTTTATTTTGTCAAAAGAAGGTGAAAAAGTATATCATATTACCCAAAATTCAGGTTTAAGTAATAATACAGCACTCTCGCTTTATGAAGATTTAGATAAAAATTTATGGATTGGATTGGATAATGGCATTAACTGCATCAACTTAAATTCGCCAATCAATAGTTATTTAGATAACACAGGTGTTTTAGGTGCAATTTATACTTCGGTAACACACAATAATAAATTATATATTGGAACTAATCAAGGACTTTTTTTTAAAGACTTAAATTCAGGTGATAAATTTGAGTTTGTTCAAAACACTAAAGGTCAAGTTTGGTCACTATATTCTTTTCAAAATACGCTTTTTTGCGGACATGATTCAGGTACTTTTATAGTTAATGGTGCTAATGCAAACCTTATTTTTTCTGGCTCTGGAACTTGGAAGTTTGAACCTTATTTGAACGGTTCAAATTATATGTTACAAGGAAATTATAATGGAATATCTGTTTTAGAACGAAAGAACAATTCTTGGGTTTATAAGAACAAGATTGCTGGTTTTAATTATTCTTCTAAGCATTTTGAAATTATAAACAATCGTGATATATATGTAAGTCATGAATATAAAGGGATTTATAAATTTAGTATTGATAAATCAGTATCTAAAGCCACTGGAATATATAAATTCAAAAGTCCATCAAAAGGAAAAAACGCATCTTTGGTTAAATACAACAACTTCATTTACTATGCATCCAAAAATGGGGTTTTTAAACTTAATGCTAAATCCAATCAATTTGTAAAGGATAAATCATTAAGCGCAATATTTCATGATGATGAATATGTAACCGGAAAAATGATTGTAGACAAGTCTAATAAATTATGGTTTTTTACTAAAAATTATATTCATTACTATTCGTCAGGAAAATTATCTTCAGAATTAAAAAGGAATAGTTTGCCCATTCCTTCTTCTATGACAAATTCAATGCCTGGTTATGAAAATATTTTGCAATTGAATGCTACTAATTATCTGATAGGCACTACCGATGGTTTTTACATATTGAAAAATAATGATTTTAAGTTTAATAACTACAAAGTTTCATTAATTCGAATTTCTAATACAGTTGTTAATTCAAAACCAATTAATATTTCTATTGCTGATGAAACAAGACTTTCTCATGATCAAAACAATCTAACATTTCATTATTCTGTTCCCGAGTATGATAAGTATATTAATGCAGAATACCAGTATAAATTAGACGGATTAAATGATGAGTGGAGTGATTGGTCTTTTAATTCACAAGTAGTTTTTGAAAATTTACCTGCGGGAGATTATACTTTTAGCGTAAGGGCAAAGGTAGCAAATTCCTTAACGGATAATATTGCAACTTATTCATTTGTTATTAAAAAGCCATGGTACGCAAATACATGGGCTAAGTTAGTTTATTTATTTTTATTTATTTTTATTGGGTATTATATTCACAAATTTTATACTTTATATCACGAGAAGCGCCATCAACGTATTATTGCTGAAAACAATATTTTATTAGAGCTTAAAGAATTGGAAAACGAGCAGAAAATAATGAAAATTAAAAACGAACAGTTAATTCAAGATGTCGACAAAAAGAGCAAAGAATTAGCTGTTTCCACAATGAATTTAATTAAGAAAACAGAACTCCTTAATATTATAAAAGGTGATCTTAAGAGCTCTACAGATAGTTCTACAAATAGAAGCATTAAAGCTGTTATATCTACGATTAATAGAAATGTTAATGAGGAAAACACTTGGAATGTGTTTAAAGAAGCTTTTGATAGTGCCGATAATAATTTCTTGAAGAAAGTAAAAGAAAATCATCCTGCTTTAACACCAAACGACTTACGATTATGTGCTTATCTTCGTTTGAATTTATCTTCTAAAGAAATTGCTCCTCTTTTAAATATCTCTGTTAGAAGTATCGAGATCAAGCGCTATCGTTTGCGTAAAAAAATGAATTTACCCCATGAAATGGGATTAGTTGAGTATTTATTAGCAATATAATTATTGTTTTAATCAATGATTAAACTATACATTACCTTAACATTGTTGTTTTTTTAATATCTACTTTAATTATGTTAATTTACAAAAAAACCTATATTTTATTGACTATTTAGCGATTTGTTTAGTTGGTTTTATATTGTATGTTTTTTGTTGAGGTTAATTTTATTTTTAATAATCACAATAATACTATTTTTATATTTCTTTAATTTTAAAATTTTTAATTAACAAAAACCAAATAAACAAATGAAAAAAATTTTTCTATTATTAATTTTTTCTTACTCTTTTATAAGCTTTGCTCAAGCTGATAAAGTTATTGTTGAAAATAACAATGCTCAGATGAAGCTTAAAGTCAATGGAAAAGATTTTATAGTCAATGGAATGAACTGGGATTATTTTCCAATAGGAACTAATTATTCTTACAGTTTATGGAATCAACCAGAAGATTTTATTAAAAAAGCATTGGATGATGAAATGGGATTGTTAAAAAATATGGGTGTTAATACTATTCGTGTTTACTCAGGAATCCCAAAACAATGGATAGAGTATATTCATGATAATTTTGGTATTTATACGATGCTTAATCATTCTTTTGGAAGATATGGTTTAACTATAGATGGTGTTTGGAAACCAAATACTGAATATTCAGATGCTAAAACCAAAGCACTTTTATTAAAAGAAGTTACACAAATGGCTTCTGATTATAAAGATACCAGAGGATTACTTTTATTTTTGTTAGGTAACGAAAACAACTATGGTTTGTTTTGGGATGGTGCTGAAACAGAAAATATTCCCGTTAAGGATCGTAAATCTACTATACGAGCAAGAGCTATGTATAAATTGTTTAATGATGCGGTTTTACAAATGAAAGCAATTGATACAAATCATCCAATGGCGATTTGTAATGGCGATTTATTATTTTTAGATATTATTAATGATGAGTGTAAGGATGTTGACATATATGGAACCAATGTATACAGAGGTGCCTCTTTTGGTGATTTATTTGATCGTGTAAAGAAAGAATATGGTAAACCTGTTTTATTTACTGAATTTGGTTCTGATGCTTTTAACGTTTTATCAAATAAAGAAGATCAAAATGCACAAGCTTTTTATTTGAAAAGTAATTGGAAAGAGATTTATGAGAATGTTTCTGGAGCAGGTAAATCAGGTATCGCAATTGGTGGTTTTACCTTTCAATTTAGTGATGGATGGTGGAAATATGGTCAAACTTCTGGTTTAGATATTCACGATTCTAATGCTTCTTGGTCAAATGGTGGTTATCAAAAAGATTATACTGAAGGTCAAAATAACATGAATGAGGAATGGTTTGGAATTTGTGCTAAAGGTCCCGTTGATGCAGTTGGTCATTACCAATTGTATCCTAGAGCGGCTTATTATGTATTGAAAGAAATTCACAAATTTAATCCTTATGCTTCAAGTGAAAATAGTAATGGAGTTAAAACGCATTTTGAAACAGCTAATATTATGGATGCTGCTTTAAGAGCACGTGGTGATAAAGCTGCCTTAGCAGGAAACGAAAGTGATGTCATTAAATTAAGCAATTTAAGAGCCGAATTCACAACATTTAATACCGGAGGAAGTTTACTCTCAACTCCTAGTGTTGATGATCCAGAAACGAATAAATATCCAAATAAAGTTGGCTTCGATACAATGGAATCATATTTTATAGGTGTGGAAGGTAATCCTTCTGCAAATATGAAAGCGAATGTTAATTTCAATATATTAGGTAATGTTGCAGAAAATCCAATAAATGAAATCTTCTACGAAAATAGAGGTAGAGCTCAAACGTTATTATCTAGTGACGGAGAAGTATATACAAATGATGTAAACAGAGTTCAAATTTACAATGCTTCCTATAAATGGACGGCTAAAGATTTTGAAATCAGAGGATTTTATAGAACAGGTCACTATCATTGGGGTTATGAAGGCGATTTTTTTGGATTGTATCCTGAAGCAAATTACGGTCAAAATTTAGACATTTATAATGGTGTAACTTCTGGTTTTGAAATTGATGGAAGAGGCAGTTTAAACGGACTAAAAGCAGCTTTTGGACCTCAATTATGGTGGGGAGCTAACCCAGCTTATTTGTTGAAATACAACAGAAAAATTGGAATTTTTAATGCAGCCGCTGTGTATCATGAAGATATTTCAAGTGCTGCTCAAGCCGTAACATCTATTTTTATTCCACAACCAAAAACAAGAAGAGCTACCGTATATTTTCAAACAAAGGTAGGTGGTTTAGGAATTGAATTTGGAGGTATTTGGGGTGGTCAACCACTTATAGGAAGAGAATTCCAAATGATGGATGGAGATAATGTTAAAGTAGACAAAATTAATAATAAAGACAATTGGGGAGGAAAAGCAAAATTGACTTTCTCAAAAGGAAAATTTAATGTATATACTCAAGGAGCAATTTATGGTTTAGTAGCTAATGCTGGAGGTGATTATACTCAAACCTTTACAGGATGGAGATTAAAAGAAAGTGGAAGTGGTAATCAAATGAACTTTTTAGCTGGTTTTACTTACAACATTAATTCTAATTTACAAATTGCGCCTAATTTCTTATGGCAAAAACCATTGGTTGATGCTATGCCAAACGGAGTAAATGCTCCGGGTAGATTAAGAAATATTTTAGATGATCCATTTATTGTAAGATCAAATCGTGAAACTACAGGTGGAGAATTATTATTAACTTATGATCCTACACCAGGAACCTGGATGTATGAATGGAATAATGATTTGCTTGAAGATGCAAAATTTGCATTCAGTACAGGTTTTGTTTATCGTCATTTACCAACTACTATGGATGCTGCTATAGGATTTTTAGAAAACAGAACGCCATTTGCATTTCAAAAATCAGCACCAGCTCAAGATTTGTGGGAATCTAATACACGAATTGTTTCCAAATTGACTTCAAATCTAGGTATTATTGCTAATTTATATTTTGGAAATGGACAAGCTAACGGAGATTCTGAAAGAACTATCAACAGAATGGGTGGTGATTTAAGATTGATATATAACAAAGTAAAAGTTGTATCCTCTTTAAAATTAAATGATTGGGGTCCATATGATTACCACAAAGATTTTAACTTAACGTTCCCAGTACAAAGTGCAATCGACATTTCAACTTCTTTAGGTAAACCAAATTGGTTCATTTTACCCGATACAAGAATTGGAATCATGGGTATTTGGAGAGCATTAGATCAATATTCTCCAAGATATTCACCAACTTATGTTCCGGCTAACACCTATCCTGCAGTACCTGAATTAAGCCCTGTAGGTTATGGTAATGGTTCAGAGTGGGAAATTAGAACATATATCCATATTAATATTGGTAAATAATTTAAAAAGATTTAAAAATGAAAAATACACTATTGAATAAATTTAAAAATAGTTTCCTTTTACTATTAGTTGTTATGACTAATGTAAATTGTGAAAGAGAATTATCTGACGATGCAAAAGATGCTACATTTCCAAAAACTGCTGAAGTTTTTACGGATATCCCTGTTGGTATGGGTACTAACTTCTATTTTCCTTATGGACCAGATGCTAATAACCCAGTTGGTTCAAAATTTAGTGCTTGGTCAGTAGATACTAATGTAAGTTATAAAGGTAATGCTTCAATGCGTTTTGACGTTCCAAATTCAAATGACCCTCAAGGTAATTATGCTGGAGGTATTTTAAGAATCGACGGAGCTGGTAGAGATTTAACTGGTTATGACGCTCTTACTTTTTGGGCTAAAGCTTCTCAGGGTGTAACTATTGGAGAGATTGGTTTTGGAGAAGACTTTTATCCTAATAAATACATTACAACAATGACTAATATTAGTTTAGGGACGGCTTGGACAAAATATATTATTCCAATTCCTGATGCCTCTAAATTATTGCAAGAAAAAGGGATGTTTAGATATTCTGCAGGTACTCAAGGTACAAATGGTATGGGATACACATTTTGGATTGATGAATTGAAATTTGAAAAATTAGGAACAATCCTACCCTTACAAGCTTCTATTATGGATGGTGCTAATGTAACAAGGTCTACTTTTGTGGGAGTAAAATCTACCATTACAGGTGTTATTGCTACTTTTAATATGCCTAATGGTGTTAATCAATCGGTTGCTATAACTCCAGCTTTTTTAAATTTTACCTCCTCAAATCCATCCGTTGCAACGGTAAATGATGCAGGTGAAGTAACTCCAATTGCTGCGGGTACAGCAACAATTACAGCAACATTTAATGGGCAACCAGTTACAGGTAGTTTGATAATTAATTGCACGGGTAGTTTTACTCATGCACCACGACCAACTCTAAATCCAGCTAATGTTATTTCAATATTTTCAGATGCATACACAAATGTCCCAGTGAATTATTATAACGGCTATTGGGCGCCATGGCAAACGACACAATCTAATGATTTTTCCGTTTTAGGTGATAATGTTTTGAGTTACACAAATTTTAATTTTGTTGGAATTGAATTTAGTAATCCTACTGTTAATGCTACTTCAATGACACATCTTCATTTAGACGTGTTTTTCCCTGGTCCAATAGCTCCAGGAAGACAACTTAGAGTTATTGTAGTAGATTTTGGTGCTAATGGTGTATTTGGTGGAGATGACACGAGACATTCTACAACATTTACGGCACCTACTTTAGTTTCTCAAAATTGGGTTTCAATTGAAATACCATTTTCTGCAATGCCAGGATTAGGAAGTCGTTCAAAATTAGCACAACTTATTCTGGAAGGTGGCGATAATTCAAATTTGTATGTTGATAATATATATTTTCATAATTAAAAATAAAGTAAAATGGTCTTAATAAAAAATAAAATTAGTTTCATCTTTTCAATTATCATTTTTACTTCATTGTATAGTTGTTCTACTGATGAAAAACAAACGGTTGTTACAAAAACACAGTTAGTTATGAGTGATGAGTTTGATGTAAATGGTGCAGTAAACTCAAGTTTGTGGAGTTATAACATTGGAACTGGTTCAAATGGATGGGGAAATAATGAATTGCAATACTATACAGATCGTGCGTCAAATATTAAAGTTGAAAACGGAATGTTGAATATTACCGCCAGAAGTGAGCAATACATGGGTAAATCCTATACTTCTGCCCGCATTTTTTCCAAAGGAAAATTTGAAACTAAATATGGTAGAATTGAAGCTCGTATTAAATTACCTCGTGGTAAAGGAATTTGGCCAGCTTTTTGGATGCTTGGTGCCAATTCAGATACAGTTATTTGGCCACAATGTGGAGAAATAGACATCATGGAATATGTAGGAAATAAACCAACAGAATTTTTTGGTACTGTTCACGGTCCTGGATATTTTGGAGGAGCATCTATTAGTAAAATATTTACGTTACCTAATAGTAGATTTGATACTGATTTTCATGTTTTTGGAATTGAATGGGATGAAAATTACATTAATTTTTATGTTGATGATAAACTATATAACCAAATTACACCTTACGACGTTCCAGGCGAATGGGTTTTTAATCAACCTTTTTACATTATTTTAAATGTTGCAGTTGGAGGAAATTTACCAGGTGCACCTAATAGTCAAACTCCGTTTCCACAATCAATGTTAGTAGATTATATCAGAGTATATCAATAAAAATAATGATTAATTATTAAAATTTCAATGATATTTCATTGGAATATATAAATTTTATAATGGCATATAATAACATAAAATTAGGTATTGCATTATTCATTTTTTCCCTATTGTCTTGCAGTAGCCCAAAAAAAATATTGGTTACCGAAAAACGCAATGATATCGATCATAAAGTAGATTCGGTGATGAAGTTGATGACTCTAGATGAAAAAATAGGTCAGTTAAATCAATACAACGGTTTTTGGGATATTACTGGACCAGTGCCAAAAGAAGGTCAAGCGGCAAAAAAATACGATGACTTAAAAAAAGGACTAGTCGGTTCAATGCTCAATGTAAAAGGAGTTAAAGATGTTAAAGCTTTACAAAAAATTGCTGTCGAACAAACTCGTTTGGGTATTCCTTTATTATTTGGTTTTGATGTAATTCATGGCTACAAAACAATAAGTCCAATTCCGTTAGCAGAAGCGGCGAGTTGGGACCTTCAAGCCATTCAAAAATCGGCTGAAATTGCTGCTGAAGAAGCTGCTGCTGTTGGAATTAACTGGACATTTGCCCCCATGGTTGATATATCAAGAGACGCTCGTTGGGGTAGGGTAATGGAAGGAGCAGGAGAAGATCCTTATTTGGGTAGTTTAATAGCAAAAGCTCGAATTCAAGGTTTTCAAGGCAATTTATCGAATAAAAATATTATCGCTTGTGCTAAACATTTTGCAGGGTATGGTTTCGCCGAATCTGGGCGCGATTATAATACTGTATTTGTAAGCGATGATGTTTTGCATAATAGCATTTTACCTCCTTTTCAAGCATCGGTTGATGCTGGAGTTAAAACATTCATGAATTCGTTTAACGATCTAAATGGAATTCCTGCTACAGGAAATTCTTTACTACAACGATCTATTTTAAAGAATAATTGGAATTTTAAAGGTTTTGTTGTTTCCGATTGGGGCTCTATCAATGAAATGATTCCTCATGGTTATGCAAAAGACAGTAAACATGCCGCTGAAATTGCCATAAAAGCAGGTTCAGACATGGATATGGAATCGTATGCTTATGTTGATCATTTAAAAGCGCTAGTTAACGAAAACAAAGTTGATGTTGCACTAATTAATGATGCAGTAAAACGTATTTTAAAGGTAAAATTTGAATTAGGGCTATTTGAAAATCCTTATAAATATTGTGATGAAGCTGTTGAAAAAGCTACTGTTGGAAAATCAGAATTTCATGAAGGTGTTTTAGATGTTGCTAAAAAATCAATAGTATTATTAAAAAATGATAATCAAATACTTCCTTTAAAAAAATCAGGTCAAAAAATAGCTTTAATTGGGGCTTTAGCAGCTGATAAAACGAGTCCGTTAGGAAGTTGGCGCATTGGTGCCGATGACAACACTGCAATTTCGGTAGTCGAAGGAATGAAAAACTATCCAAATAATGAATTGACTTATGCGAAAGGTGCCGATGTAGCCATTGGTAGAACACAATTTATGTGGGAAACAAAAATAAATACTACCGATAAATCTGGTTTTTCCGAAGCCATTCAAACAGCAAAAAAAGCAGATATTGTAGTTATGGTTCTTGGTGAACATGGTTTACAATCAGGCGAAGGTAGAAGTCGTACAGATTTAGGATTACCTGGAGTCCAACAAGAATTATTAGAAGAAGTATATAAGGTGAATCCTAATATTGTTTTAGTTTTAAATAACGGAAGACCTTTGGCGCTTCCTTGGGCAGCAGAACACATCCCTGCTATTGTTGAAGCATGGCATTTAGGTACACAAAGCGGAAATGCTATTGCACAAGTACTGTATGGAGATTATAATCCCAGTGGTAAACTACCTATGACTTTTCCCAGACATGTAGGGCAATTACCTATTTATTACAATCATAAAAATACAGGAAGACCCACCATGAATGAACCTGAAATTGTTTTTTGGTCACATTATATTGACGAAAAAAATACGCCACTATTTGCATTCGGACATGGTTTAAGTTATTCTAAGTTTGAGTATTCAAATTTAAAATTGTCAAGTCAATCCTTTTCAGCAAATGAAACTATTTTAGTTCAAGTTGAGTTAAAAAATAATAGTGCTGTTGAAGGTAAAGAAGTGGTTCAATTGTATATTAGAGATATGGTTGGATCATATACAAGACCAGTTAAAGAACTTAAAGGATTTGAAATGGTTACGTTAAAGCCATATGAATCAAAGATTGTATCTTTTACAGTTGACGCTAAAATGTTGGCTTTTTATACTGCAAACAATATTTGGGAAGCAGAATCAGGAAATTTTAAAATATTTGTCGGCGGTAGTTCTGATAATACTTTGGAATCTGAAATAATTTTTAATAATTAATTCATAATGTTTAAATATACTTTTTCAAAGATTTCCTTTGCATTTTTTTTATTTTTGAATTTTTCATATGCTCAAGTAGATGTAGTCTATTCTGATTTAGTATGGTCAGATGAATTTGACATAAATGGAGCTGTAAATGCTTCTAAATGGCACCATCAAACACAAATACCCGCTGGTGGAAGTTGGTATAACGGTGAAGTGCAACATTATACTAATCAGCTTACAAATTCTTTTGTTAATTCAGGTTTTTTAAATATTGTAGCTAAGCAAGAAGTCTACACAAGTCAAGGCTATACTAAACAATATACATCAGCCCGATTAAATTCAAAATTTGCATTTAAATATGGTAGAGTAGATGTTAGAGCAAAGTTACCTATTCAATCTGGAACTTGGCCTGCAATTTGGATGTTAGGAAAAAACATAAATGAAGACGGTGCTTTTTTTGATCCTACACATGGCACAACAGATTGGCCCGCTTGTGGTGAAATTGATATCATGGAACATGGAATAACGCCATCTCAACCTACTGGTTATATTCAAAGTGCACTACATACGCCTTCTTCATTTGGTGCTACAACAAATATAGGTGGTACAATCGCAAATAATTTAGGAACCGATTTTCATGTATATTCAATGAATTGGTCTCCCTTTCAAATTACTTTTTTATTAGACGGAGTAGCCTTTTATACCTATAATCCAGCAGTAAAAAATGCAAATAATTGGCCTTTTGATGCTGATCAATATTTGTTGCTTAACATAGCAATGGGTGGTGTTGCAGGTAATATACCAAGTAATTTTAATCAAGCCACTATGGAAATTGATTATGTTAGAGTGTATCAAAATGTTCAAGTTGATACGCAAATACCTACAAATTTTACAGCTACGATAGGAACGGTTACAAGCTCTTCCATTGAACTTTTATTGAACTCTAATGATAATTCAGGTTCTGTTGTATATGGAGTAACTTATGGCTCAAATTCTACCTCAGCTGCAGGAAATTCAGGTGTGCAAAAATCAGTTGTAATTTCTGGTTTGAATCCTACTACAAATTATTCATTTTCAGTAAGTGCAAGTGATTTATCAGGAAATAACGCAGCAAATAATTCAATTATTTTAAATGCAACTACCTTAGGTGTAATTGGATGTAACGGAAATAGTTCAGCCGCGCAACAAGGTTCTTTTACCACGGGTTATAATTATTCTTTTGAAACCATTGGTACTAATAGCGTTAAGGTTACTTTTGAATTATTGGATACGGATAAGATAGGATTAGTTGCTTATTTATGGAGACAATCTCCTTTTTCAGAAGTACAAATGACCAATGTTTCTGGTCGAACTTTTTCATATACGTTAACGGGACAAACACCTGGCTCAACCATAAGTTATGCAGTTAAATTTGCTTATGCTAACGGAATGTCAGTGACTCAATATTTTCAATATGTAGTGGGAAATAATTGTAATCTTGGATTAAACGAAATTAAGAGTGGAAACGAAATAAAATTCAAAAATCCAGCTCATTTAAATCTTGAGTTTGAGCAAAATTTAAACATCAATAATTTGAAAATATATTCATTATTAGGTCAAAAAATGATCGATATTGATAATTGTTCTGCTTCGGTAGATATTTCATATTTATCAAAAGGAATATATTTAATGTTTATTTCTATAAATGATCAGATTTATAAAGAGAAATTAGTTATAGATTAACCATGATTTCTAATTTTATTATATTAAATATGTTAAAATTTTAAATAGAATTTGTTTAATAACAAAATTTTATGTTAAATTTGGTTCAATTAATCTTTTAAAATAAAATTGCCTATAGAAAACAATTACTTTTTACAGAATCCCTAATCTAAATTAACTAAAAGGTATTGTTATGGCTAATCTTGTATTTCCTGATGCGATCTTAGTAAAGAACTACATAAGTGGAGATGAATCTGCTTTGACTTCTTTGATCGAAAGACATCAATCTAAAATCTACGGTTTTATATATTCTAAAGTAAATGATAGAGATTTATCTGATGATATTTTTCAAGATACATTTATCAAAGTAATTAAAACGCTTAAAACAAAATCGTATAACGAGGAAGGTAAATTTTTACCATGGGTGATGCGTATTGCTCATAATTTAGTGGTGGACCATTATCGCAAATCAAATAAAATGCCATTTAATCGAGAAACAGAAGAATATTCTATTTTTAATTACATGAGTGATAATGCACCCACTATTGAAAGTAAAATGATTACCGAACAAGTAGAGGCTGATTTATCGCGCTTGTTAGATGAATTGCCTGAAGATCAAAAAGAAGTATTAATCATGAGAATGTATCAAGATTTAAGCTTCAAAGAAATTGCCGAATTAACAGGTGTTAGTATCAATACTGCTCTAGGAAGAATGCGCTATGCAGTTTTAAATTTGAGAAAAATTATTGAAAAAAATCAAATTATTTTAACGAATTAATACTAAAAAGAAACTTTTGTCGTTATTACAATATATTTTAAATTGAAATAAATGGCAAAACTTTACGCTAAGAAAAAATTTACTATTCAAGATTTGAAACCTAGAAAAGAAACAATTTCGTTTATACTTAATTATTCAAAAGCTTTAAGTATTCATAAAATTGGAAATTCAAATTTTGAAATTATAGCAAATTAAAAAAAGTGCCTCAAGTTTATTGAGGCACTTTTTATTTTCAACTATTTCTTTATCTCTATTACACTTTTTCTCCCAATTGTTCTCGTGATAATGTCTTTTTCTAAATTCCAACCACGAGCGGGTGAATATTCGCGTCCGTACCAAATAATCTGTAGATGTAAAGCGTTCCAACATGCTTCTGGAAAAATACGTTTGGCATCTTTTTCTGTTTGTTGTACATTTTTGCCATTGGTGAATCCCCAGCGATACATTAATCGATGAATATGGGTGTCAACTGGAAAAGCAGGAACACCAAAAGCTTGACTCATGACTACACTTGCCGTTTTATGCCCAACGGCTGGTAAGGCTTCCAAAGCTTCAAAACTTTGTGGTACTTCACCATTGTATTTGTCAATTAAGATTTCAGACAAACCATGAATTCCTTTAGATTTCATAGGAGATAAACCACAGGGGCGGATGATTTCTTTAATTTCTTCCACACTCATTTTTATCATATCATACGGATTGTCTGCTTTAGCAAATAAAATTGGGGTAATTTGATTCACTCGAACATCGGTACATTGTGCCGATAGCAATACCGCAATCAATAAAGTATAGGGATCTTTATGGTCTAATGGAATTGGAATTTCGGGATATAATTCATTTAACGTATTTATAACAAATGTTACTTTTTCGCTTTTAGTCATTTTTATAATTTTATTGCATAACTTTAAACAAATTTAAACTATAAACTTTAAACTAAAAATAAAATGACAACATTAAAAGTAGGGGATAAAGCTCCTAATTTTTCAGGCTTAGACCAAAATGGAACTTCGCATAAATTAGCCGATTATAAAGGAAAAAAATTAGTAGTTTTCTTTTATCCAAAAGCAAGTACGCCAGGTTGCACAGCCGAAGCGTGTGATTTAAGAGATAATTATGCTCGTTTTCAAGCCAATAATTATGCTTTGTTAGGAGTAAGTGCTGATAGCGCCAAAGCACAAGCAAAGTTCATTGAAAAATATGATTTGCCTTTTCCGTTATTAGCAGATGAAGATAAATCAGTTATTCAAGCCTTTGGTGTTTGGGGTCCAAAGAAATTTATGGGGAAAGAATATGATGGTATTCACAGAACTACTTTTGTTATTGATGAAAATGGTAGCATCGAAGATGTAATTTCAGATGTAAAAACAAAAGCACACGCTGCTCAGATTTTAAAATAATAAAAAACCATCCGTTTATCGGATGGTTTTTTTACAAATTAAACCAATTATAACTGCTTAAAAAGCGTATTTATTTTCGCTAATTATTTTTGCAGCAATTTTTTCACGAAGTCCAATTACATTAGGCATATTCGTATATTTTGTAAATCGCTTTAATCCCATTAACATCATGCGTTGTTCGTCGCCTTCTGCAAAAGAAACGATTCCTTCTTTTCCTTTTTGGTTTACAATATCTACAGCATGATACAAATATAGCTGAGCCATTGCAATTTGTTCTTGAACTTTCTCTTGACCTACTTTCTTAGCTAACTTTTCGGTTCTCAGAATGGTACTTTCGGCCATATAAATTTCTATCAAGATATCAGAAGCGGCCATTAATAATTGTTGGTGCGATTCTAATTCTGGGCCGTATTTTTGAACCGCAGCACCAGAAACCATTAAAAATACCTTCTTCAATTTGGCAATCATTTCTTTTTCTTCAGCAAATAATTCAGAATAATCAGGAACATCAAATGATGGAATTCCCATTAATTCTTCGGCAACTGCCATTGCTGGACCAATTAAATCAACATGTCCTTTCATGGCTTTCTTAACTAACATACCTACTGATAACATTCTGTTGATTTCGTTAGTTCCTTCATAAATTCTAGCAATACGAGCATCTCTCCAAGCACTTTCCATTGGTGCGTCTTCTGAGAATCCCATTCCACCAAAAATTTGAATTCCTTCATCGGTACACGCTTGAACGTCTTCAGAAACGGCTACTTTTAAGATAGAACATTCGATTGCGAATTCTTCCACACCTTTTAATTCGGCTTCTTGATGCGAATTCCCCTCACTAACTCTAATGTTGATTCTGTTTTCAATATCTGCGGCAGCTCTATACGTAGCACTTTCTCCAGCATAGGCATTGGTAGCCATCTCTGCAATTTTAGCCTGAATTGCTCCAAAACTTGAAATTGGAGTTTTAAACTGAACTCTTTCATTAGCATAATGTACCGCTCCAGTAATGGTTCTACGTTGTGCTTCTAAACAAGCGGCTGCTAATTTAATACGCCCCACATTTAAGGCATTCATAGCAATTTTAAAACCTTCGCCACGACCAGCCAACATATTTTCTACGGGTACTTTCGTTTCATTAAAGAAAACCTGACGGGTAGAAGAGGAGCGAATACCTAGTTTGTGCTCTTCGTCACCCATTGAGATTCCGTTTGAAGGATCATTTTCAACGATGAAACCTGTGATGTTTTTATCGTCTTCGATACGTGCGAAAACAATCAATAAATTGCAGAAACCAGCATTTGAAATCCACATTTTTCCACCCGTAATTTTATAATGTGTGCCATCTTCTGATAAAACAGCTTTTGTTTTTCCTGAATTGGCATCTGAACCTGCTCCAGGTTCAGTTAAACAATAGGCTCCAAACCATTCGCCAGAAGCTAATTTTGGTACATACTTTTGTTTTTGCTCTTCAGTTCCATAAAGCGTAATTGGCATCGTTCCAATACCTGTATGTGCTCCAAAAGCAGTTGAAAACGAACCTGTTGCACCAGAAATATAATCGCAAACTAAAACAGTATTTACGAATCCCATTTCCATTCCGCCATAAGCAGCAGGAACCGCAACGCTTAAATACCCTAATTCACCTGCTTTACGCATCACTTCTTCGGTAAGTGCAAAATCTTTCTTTTCAAAACGTTCTTTGTGAGGCCATAATTCTTTATCTACAAATTCGATAACCGAATCACGCATCATGATTTGTTCTTCATTGAAATCTTCGGGTGTGAAGATGTCTTCGCATTTTGTTTCTTTTACTAGGAATTGACCTCCTCTAATGATATCTGACATAACTTTTATTTTTTAGAGAAAAGAAAATAGAGAGCAGAAAAGAGACTTTTCGGAATTCTATATTTTCATTTTCAGTTTATCTATATTCTATTTTATTTGTTCTATAATCTTACTTCAAAAATTCAAAAACTCCAGCGGCTCCTTGACCTGTTCCAACACACATTGAAACGATTCCGTATTTGCTGTTTCTTAATCGCATTTCGTCAAACAATTGAACCGATAGTTTGGCCCCTGTACAACCTAGTGGGTGACCTAAAGCGATAGCTCCTCCGTTTACATTTACGATTTCTGGATTTAAACCTAATTCTCTTACAACCGCTAAGGATTGTGCTGCAAACGCTTCGTTTAATTCGATTAAATCGATTCGGTCTTGCTTTAATCCTGCTTGTTTTAATGCTTTTGGAATGGCTGTTACTGGACCGATACCCATGATTCTTGGTTCAACCCCAGATGCAGCATAGCTTACCATTCTTGCAATGGGTTCTAAATTTAATTCTTTCACCATTTCCTCACTCATAATTAATACGAAAGCTGCACCATCACTCATTTGTGAAGAATTTCCTGCTGTCACAGAACCATTGGCTGCAAATACAGGTTTTAAGTTCCCTAAAGCTTCAACAGATGTTCCTGCTCTTGGACCTTCATCTTTGTTTACTACATAAGATTTGGTTTCTTTCTTACAGTTTTCATTGATAAACGTTTGTTCTACTGTAATAGGAGCAATTTGTTTATCGAATTTACCTTCTGCCTGAGCTTTTAAGGCTTTCATATGCGATTGAAAAGCAAATTCATCTTGATCGGCACGAGAAACGTTGAATTGGTTAGCAACCGCTTCAGCCGTTAAACCCATTCCCCAATAATAATCTTCGTGACCGGCAGCTGTAATTTTATAATCGGGAGTAGGTTTGTAGCCACCCATTGGAATATAACTCATACTTTCTGCTCCTCCAGCGATGATACAATCTGCCATTCCTGATTGAATTTTAGCGGTTGCCATAGCGATGGTTTCTACTCCAGAAGCACAATATCTGTTTACTGTAACTCCTGGGACATCTGTGATTTTTAATCCCATTAATGAAATTAAACGAGCTACATTCAACCCTTGTTCAGCTTCAGGCATGGCATTTCCTACCATGACATCATCAATACGGGTTTTATCAAAATCAGGTAGTTGCGCCATCATGTGTTCGATGGTTTCTGCTGCTAATTCGTCTGGTCTTTTGAATCGGAATAAGCCTTTTGGTGCTTTTCCTACCGCAGTACGGTATCCTTTTACTATATATGCTGTTTTCATTTCTTAATTTCTTAATGGTTTCCCTTTGGTTAACAT
>JACCDH010688000.1_pt1 | contig 18129 bp, 15 predicted proteins | sample 7442481 | NCBI WGS metagenome assembly JACCDH01 (sample SAMN15323433, study PRJNA562643) | freshwater metagenome | isolation source: river surface water | place: USA:Blue River Watershed | collected 2017-08-15 | reverse complement strand
TTAAGAGCACCTGGACGAAAAGACTGCTGGATCATAAAGCTTTCGGGATGGGCCCTCAGGTCGAGAGAATTATCACCGACTTTGAAGGAATTTTTTCTGACAATCGAGGAAAACGACGAACGGTGGACTACCGCCAAGGTCCGAATGGGGAACTGACCTCACTCTCTACTCTCGAAGCCTATCCTCTGCCGGGTAAGTATGTTGTGGTTGCTCCATCGGCATCCTTCCTGCCTAAACGCTGGCCAGTAGAGAGATTTGTTGAACTTACGGAAAAACTCCTTGAGAAGACACCGTTTCATTATGTCGTTTTGGCCGGCCCGGATGATTCTTTTTGTGAGGCTTTTAATAGGATCAACTCTCCTCGTTTTCATAACCTTCAGGGGAAAACCTCGTTAAAAGAGAGTATGAGAGTCCTCGCACATGCAGAGTTGTGTGTCGGGAATGATTCTGGGATGAACCACATCGCTGAGGCTTATGGCGTTTCATGCCTCACGATTTTCGGTCCAACAGATCCGAAGTTTGGGTTTGCTCCACATGGAGTCAGGTCACGGTTTATTTCTAAAGAAATGTCCTGCAAACCTTGTTCAACAACAGGGAAAACTCCATGCTCCCGTGACAGGGCCTACTGCATGGAAGAGATTAGTGTCGAAGAAGTGATGACCCACTCGCTAGAACTCATGGGAGTGCCATGAGATATCTTGGGGAGTTTTTGTTTTGGTTTCTCTACTTTCCTCTCGTTCGCTTTTTGGCGATGATCTTTTTTTGGCATTCTAAAATCCACACAAGAGTTCTATTTGAAAAAAGAAATAAGTTTGAGTCTCTTGCTCACTCTTTTAAAGAGATCGGTGTACAGGCCGACTTTTGTTTTGAATTTTCATCAGAAGGTGAGTTCCAACAGGTCGCGCCGCTAATCGATGATGCTTTAAGCGTGGGGAAGAAAATTGAGTTAGTCTTTTTTTCTCCAAGTGTAGAAAAGACAGTCCTAAAACTCGCGAGTGCGTATCCAGCACAAATTAGATTTCTCCGATACCCCCTTGTGAGAATTTTTCCTTTTCTCGGAAGACGATCATTTTCTTATTGGGTCACGGCCAAAAAGCTCATTTTAGTTCGTTATGATCTTTTTCCGGAGTTCCTGCTTTGGTCACTGCGGCCAGGAAATGAACTCAAAATTGTCTGGGTGACTTTTAAAAAAGAACGATCTAAATCAAAAGGTCCTTCCTTATGGAAAAAGATCTTCCTAAAGTATTCTAAGGCAGTGATATACGCAGGGGAGGACGATTTAAAGCAAGGCTCTCATTTGGGTCTTGTTGGTGAAACCTATGATTTTCGAATTGAACAAATATATAGAAGAATGTCTCGTAGAGAAGAAAAGTGGAGCACAGCTTTCCCTTTGTACCCCCAGTTTAAGGACTTGCTGATGTCGTATCCCCGACAAAAAAGATTAATTGTTGGGAACGCTTGGCCAAGTGACCTCTTTTTATTAAAAGATTTGCCTCCGGATGTTTTTCTCGTCGTCGTTCCTCATAAGCTGGATGAGAATATCCTTTCAGTATTTAGAAAGGTTCTGGGGCAATTGGGAAGGATGCCTATAGAAATAAACGATCAATCAGATTCTGTGACCCCAAACCCAACCATTCTTATGAATAAGAAGGGAATTTTGTGTGAGCTTTATACTGATTTTGATTATGCTTATGTAGGCGGAGGTTTTGAAGGGAGTATTCACTCGGTCCTTGAGCCTCTCGTTGCCGGGTCTCGCTACCTTTCATGTGGTCCGGCCCATCACAGGTCAACGGAGTTTGATATGGCCTTAAGCATGGAAAGAATCACAGAGGTGACAACGTCTTCAGATTTTCATGAGTGGTTAAGTCTAGAGACTCAAGAGACCCAGCAAGATAAATTGAACTCTATTATTAAAGATTATAAACGAGTTCGGGAGTTTGTGATTTCATGTTAAAGAATCGTTACCAGGAAATTATTGTTGGTATGGGTCTCATGTCTTTAGTGAGAGGTATTATTTCTCTTAAGAGAAATCGATCGACTCTCCTTATTGATGATAGTCGATTTTCAGTTGAAAGTTATCCGGGGCTTTTTTTATCTGAGTTAGAAATTCGCTCTCTTCTTCGACTGGCCAAAAAGTACGACATCCCTGAGCTTAGTGATTTACGCTACTTTCTCGCTCCAGCAAAAATTGAATACATCACAGATGCGTGTAGGTTAAGGCTCGGTTCATCTCCGCTAGTCAATATCAAAGAGCTTCTGAGAAAATATCCCGATCTTCTTGACCAGTCGGATCTTGATCAAGTTTATCGTGAGAATGAGGATGATTTTGCCAAATATTTTCTGGCCGAGATGAGTCGTTACGAGCAGCAAAGTTTTGAATCAAGTATGCGACCCAAGGGCTACCGCTTTGAGCTGCAGGGGCCCGCTTGGCTTAAAACAATTTATAAGAAATTTGGTGAAGCCCTAAATCAGGAGTACCAAGATTCGAAGAGTTTAAAATTTGCTGGCCTTCTCCATCTATTGGGTCTCTCCCACGAAGAAAAACTCAAAACCAGTATTGGCGCACAGGAGATCCCTTTTTATTTTTTTAGGACCCTTTCTCCAATCTTTCGTTTGCAGGATTTTTTTCTCGCAACTCAATTAAAGCGCCGGTTGGTGCTTTTGGGAGGAGATTATAAAGAGTCGTGTATTCAATACTGGCAGTTCTTTGAGAATAAGTTTGAAAACCTTTTACTCGAAAGTTTTGAAGGTGTTATTTCAGGCGAGCGGGTATTGTTTTTTTCCCATATGCCTGAAGGAGTTCCTTTTCATGTTTCTTCTCCCTACGGGATGTTTAGAAAAACGCAGATGACTCCTGTTAAACGTTCTAATGCTCCTTTTCCACCAACTTCCCTGACGTTCATGTCTGACTCATTTCTCCTTGGCTCTGAAAGGCCCTATCGAGTTCTTGCCCGTGGAGCTGAGTTCTCTTATTACCAATGGCCATATCCTGAGCTTCCAGGTTCTAAACCAGAGTTTTATGATAAAGAACTCAAAGCCTCCTATGATTCTGATTCTTCTTTTCTCCCATTTCAAAAAGTAGTGGTTGAGAGTTCTCATAATGAAAGTGTGACCTTGGACCTTCGCTCACTGAAGGCCGACAAGAAGAATGACCTCGCGATTTTGCGTCGACTGCCTCTAGATATTGCCGATCAGGAAAGGCCGATTTCAGGCTTTGAATACTGGGGACCTTTTAGATACCGTTCTTTGGGACTTCTTGCCCTCTCTTATGGAATTGAGGAAGTTTGAGGTATAATAAGTGAATGATGCGTTCTCTTATACGGTCTGATAAAGGTCAGACCTCTTTAGAATACCTACTTTTAATTGTGGTCGTGACAAGTATGGGCATACTTTTCATGAAGAAGATGGATGAGTATATTTTGAAGAACCCAAATAGTTTTGTCTCAAAACCGCTAAATGCTTATAAACAGTCGTTGGGTAGTCCACAGAATGGGTATAAGTATTTTCCACTCAGTTACTAAATCAACGCCATGGCCGCTTTAAATGACTTGAACTCATACCATTTGCGCTCATGTAATATTTATCAATTCAGCTTTAAATTTTAATTTAGATTCTATTTTTTGCTAGTCTTTGACCATAAAACTTTATCTAGGTTGATTGCCCATGAAAATAGGTTCAATACTCTTTCTTCTTATAATCCTTGCGAGCTGTGAAAAGCTTTCTAAAACAGATTACGCTTCTGAAAGTAACCCTTATAAAGAAACCCTGATAAGAAAACAGCAACGAGTTATTCGTTATAACTGTAAAGGGGAGATTCGATCAGATAAGATCGAAACAATGAACAGTGTTTCAAGGATCTATACGCTTGAGCCTAAAGAGACAAAAAACCTTTACGATTTTGATGCCGTAAATAAAACAACAAATTCGAAGGCCGGTCGTTTAGGAGCGTTTAACCAAGGTATTTTTACTTTAGATTTGGCGCCGACAATCTTCAACATCAAAGCGATTGAAGGTGTAAATGAAATTGCCTGGAGTTTTTATTATTGCTCAAAACTCAATTCTGATAAGCGCTGTATTGGGAATCCAGAGTTGAAAGAGAGTGGGACCCTGTACATCGAATTTAAACAAGAAGTTCAGTTCATTAATGAGATTAGTGAAATTAGGCCAACGAAAGAAGAGTGCGCTCCTGTGTCTCTGAAGTAAGACTAGGGCGCTGTAAAATCAATTTTGATTTCCATTCTTTCTTTGGGATCTAGAGGTGCTGATTCTATTTCTCCGTTCGATTCATAGAGACAAGAACTAAAGAGTGAGACCTTTTCATTTAGGAGCTCGCTCTCTGGGATCTGTGAAACGTAAGCGATCCCTTTTTTATTTTTAATTCCAAAGAGTTTTGTTGCCTGAAGAATGATGTTTTCAATTCCAACCTGAGGAAAGTACTGAACTCTAAATTCGGCCTTTAGATCTTTAGATAATTCTTCTGTCTTGAAGCGAAAATTTGGGTTCCTTGAGACAAGCATAGCAACTTGCTTCTTATAGTTAGGAGTAATGAGAATTTCAGATCTTCCGCCTTCTTGAGATAATATCTCTTTCGATTCATTTTTCATCTGCAGAAGATTTGATGCCCTGTAATCTGCAGTTTCGGCGTCTCCTTCTAAGCTTTCAATCTCTTCTACGAGTCTTTCAATTCTTTTCTGAATCTCGCTTCTCTCCTTCCTTGAAAGCACTCTCCACTGCTGATCAAGTTTATCCTGCAGCTTTTTTTGTTCTTGAGATTTTTGAGCAATTCTCGCTTTCGTTTTAGCGATGTAAGTTTCAACTTGATTTAGTCTCTCCTCAAACTCAAGAAAATAATTTAACTGATAACAAAGATAGCTATTCTCAGAGAAAAGGTGAGGTTTTTGAATAGACACAGTCACCTGTTTAGGTCTTTTCACAAGATACATTTGAGTAACCTCATCGTATTCTAGTTTTAGCTCTGTTTCGTTAACAAGTTCAACGGGCGTCCCTGAAGATGCAGTTTGTGGCGTGTCTCTTTGAGTTTCCACAGGTTGCGTTGGACGTTCCGGCAAGGGGGTATCTGTTTCGTTCTGTGCTTCAGGTTGAGTAGTGACCGTGGTTGAAGTTTGTCTCTCTTCTTGTGAAGGTTGACCTGTGACCGATGGGCCTGTTTTGTCTGAGGAGTTGTGTTTACTGCAGGCAAATAAAAGTGAGAGGAAGAGAGTTAATAGTAATTTAGATACTAATTTCAACATAAAGTTCCAACTTTAATTAGTGTTATTACATCTTGAATGCCATCGAACTTTTAAACAAGAATGTCTCTTATGGCCAGTTGAAAAAAAGGGGTGTTAGATCCCTGTCAGTCCTTGTAAAAATTCCATACTTAAGAAATCTAATCCTAAAACACGGCTATAATTTATACGAACCCTATAATGATTAAGGATTTTTTATGGACTTTTCCTTGCGACTTACGACGAGTTTTTTGCTGCTAACCTTCGCCACAATCAATTCGTTTGCTCAAGACTTAAGAGTAAGTAGTCCTACCGTAATGAGACGATTAAAGATCTTGGACCAAGGCAAATATGGGACTTGTTACGCTTTTACTGGAGCCTTCTTGATTGATTATAAACGATTCAGTAAAAATCCAATTCTCGAGACGCGGACTTCTCCATATTCTGTTGCCAATGCCTACGCTAAATCGAGTGGAGTTTTGAGGGCCACTGAAGGCGGGTATGTTTGTGAAGGCATTCATGCTTCTTCTCTGGCAAAAAAGCTTAAGGCCTATGATCCATCGAGTGTTGATGAAAGCTACGATGAGGTTGGAATAGAATTCCATCGTGCCATGGTAACGAATGTTATAATGAATTACGAACCCCACAGGCCAGGTAAGAAATTTCCCACGATTACGAGAGAAGAATTCAGATCAAAAATTCTAAGAGATGAGAATCAAGAAAAATTAATTAAGCAGTTCAAAAAAGCCTATGAAGATTTCACTAATATGTTGTCGTATAAGTACTTCATTCCCCAAGGCTATCAACCTACAGCAGAAGACGCCTTCTTCGCTCTTCAGGCATCTTATAAAAAAAATAGATGGGGAACACTTGCTCAAACATTTGTGAGCTTAATCATAGATCGATCCGTTTCGAGCGTTGTTGAAATTCCTCAAATACAGTGTACAGGTCACACTAATAAGTCTGGATTTGAGAAAACGATAAAATCAGAATTAGAAAATTTCCGCCCTGTGGGTATCTATTTTTGCTCTTCAATAATTAGCAATTCCAGAAGCACAAGTGTTGTTGGCGATAAAAATTGCGGACATCATGCTGTGGCCATTATCGGTTACAAGCACATCGGCGGTGAAGGGCATTATTTAATCAGAAATAGCTGGGGGAAAAGCTTTAGTTACGATACGAGATGGACCTACGACAATGGTGACCTTTGGATTTCTTCTAGTGCCCTTTTAAAGAGCATGTACGACATCCAAACTATCAGATAAATCCTAAACTGCCCTACTAGATTGGTGTTAACATCCTGAAATTCCCAGTAATTTCAGGATGTTAATTGCTGTAAAGTTCGAGTCTACTCAATTGCGTAAAGTTCTTTTGTTTAACTTGTTCCAAGTTTCAAAATTTATCCCTAATCCCAACACCACTCAAGTAGGGCAGTTTACGAGTGGCAAAGTTTGGACACGGCCAGTAAATTTTACATTCTCTCTATGATCGATACAATCTATCAAATAAAATTAACGCAGATTGTTAATTACGTCCTTGGAGGAGTCATGAAAAAATCAACCCTATTGGTGTTAGCGCTGACGATGAGCTTTGCAACTGCCTATGCCCAGAGTGATGAACGAGTGCTTAATTCAGCTCCGATCAACGTTGATGGTTATATATCTGAGGAAGCTCCAGTTTCCGACGCTGAATTAGAATCTCTTAAAAGCACAGTTAAAAAATATAAGACTGATAATAAGCTCTACAAAGAAAAATCAAAAGAGTTAAACAAGGTTTCTGCTGAAGCGGAAAAGATCGGCGAGAACGCTGAAGAGAAAATTATGGCGCAAGTTGAAGCAAAAAAAGCTGAAACTAAGGCGATGGAAAAAATTAAAAAAGCCGAAGAAAAATTGAAATGTTTAATGGATGGAAAGAGTCCTGAAGAGTGCCGAGTTCCTGGAAGTGCTTCTGTACAAGAGCAAGAAGTTCAAGTTGTTCAAACTGCCCAGGCCGCTCCAGTAGTTTCAACTGCTGAAGTTGCACCTGTGCAAGTAGGTAATCCTTTTGAAGTGATTAAACTTCTTCCTTATGCTGGTGCTACGAACTTCAATGGTAAGGCCGAGCAGCTTGAAAGTGAACTCGCTGCTGGTCTTCGCTTAGAATCTAATATCACCCCACGTTTTTCAATGGGTGTTGGTTTTAATGTCACTCAGTTAAAGACGAATGATTTTGCAAACAACAGCAACTACATGAACCCAGGATATCTTGGGGTTTATGGTTTCCAAGGAAGAGAAATTCAATACCGCTCAATGGGTCTTGATCTCTATGGTAAATTTTTTATCACCAATGGAGAAAGGTTTCGTCCCTATGTTGGAGCAGGGCTTGGTTATAACCGTGCAGCGATGAAGTACAATGATAACAGCTCCTACAACAATAGCTTCGGCCTATACGGATCTGAAGAATTCAATACAAGTTTTGCAAGTGGTTTAATGATGCTTGGATCTGAAATCATGATTACAAAAGGTTTCGGAGTAAATATTGAAGGTGCTTACTCTACTGGCATCGGTGATAGTTTATCATCTAGTACTTCGAGAAACGTCGCAACTTCTCCGGACCAAGCACGACTTAATTCTCTTGGGAAAGAGATTATAAATGCGAATGCGCTTTCGATTTTCGCTGGTGCGGTGATTTCATTCTAAGTCACATCTCAACTACTTTTCACGATGAAAGGCCCAGTTTTGGGCCTTTCTTATTTTAGAAGGATCTTCATCATTTTTAAATTCTCTCGAAGAGTCGGGTAGTTTCCGCCAATAAGACCTTGATAGATAACTTCGATATAACCTTCAAGCCAGCCCAGAGAGTGATGGGGCCAATGCCCAGATCCAAGAGTCGTTGTGTCACGAGTAATGAAACTTTTTGTTGCTCCGGCCGAAATTTCGATTAAATCTTGTTCTAGAAATTTCCAGCAACCATATTTTTTTTGGCCAATGACATTGATTTCAAAATGGTTAGGAGCGCCGTGAACGGTTTTAGAAATTGAACCCATGGCGCGAATACCACCTGGAAAATCCAAAGTGATATGGGCATGAGTGTCTCGATGAGAAGATTCGGCATTTTGATACGAACGCCAAATAGAGGTGTTAATCGGATCCTTCGAGGTTAGGAAGAGAACTGCATCGAGCCAGTGGCTTCCGAGATCAATAAGTGTGTCTGAAGGCCCAGAGAGGACTTGGTCATTTTTCCAGCTTGTTGTTTTTTGACCTAAAAGCGCCTTTTGCGCACTGGAAGATTGCCAGTAGCGACCCTCAATAGAAATAATCTCGCCAAACTCTCCAGCATCAATCATCTTTTTTAAAGTTTGAATCCCCCACATTTGTCTGTAGCCGTGGCAGATGGCCACTGGAGTAGAGATGTTTTGAAGAGATTCTATCTGTGAGAGAGAGACCACTGAGGGTTTCTCACAGACTATGAGTTTTACTCTCGCGGCCTCGCCTCTTAAAATCGCATCAGCATGTAAAGCGTGAGGGGTTGCAATAATGAGGATAGGGTTAAGGCTTTTTTGAGCGATGTCTTTAAAATCTTCACCGCGTTTAATTTTTTGCACCGGAAGAACACAAATTTCCGGATGAACGAGTTCAATAATTTTTAAACTTTCAACAATTGCGGTCGCGGCCTTGCCTGAACCGAGGACTAAGGGTGTAATTTCCATAATTAATAACCGACCATTTTGCTTTTGTCTTAATCTATCTCTTCATCTGAATTAAAATACAATCCAACTATCGTATTCTTCATCTCTCGAAAAGGAATTTATATGAAACCAGTATATCTTGTAGACGGTAAACGTACACCACAAGTTAAGTCTGGGGCCGATCTCAAAGAGATTGCTGCTCCTTACCTTGGACACTATTTGATTCGTCACTTAGTCGATAAATTTGCCTTACCTCTGGATCAAGTCGATGAAGTGATCATTGGTAACACTGGAACTCCGGCCAAGTACCCTAATGTGGGCCGAGTGATTGCTCTTGAAGCTGGTCTTCATAAAAAAACATCTGGTTATTCAGTTCACAGAAACTGCGCTTCTGGAATGGAAGCCCTTTCGCAGGCCTATGATAAAATCTCTTCGGGAAGAAACCACCTGATTTTTGCTGGTGGTGTAGAGAACATGTCGCAAATGCCACTCATGTACAATAAGCACATGACTGAATTTTTCATCGAGCTTATGAAAGCAAAGTCGACGGCGCAAAAATTAAAAGTCTTCTCAACATTTAGACCGCACTTTCTTGCACCAGTGATTGCCATTGAGCAAGGCTTAACGGATCCATTCTGTGGCCGAAACATGGGGCAAACGGCAGAAACACTCGCGCGAGAACTTGGAATTTCACGTCTCGAGCAAGATGAGTTTGCAAATCTTTCTCACCACAAAGCTGCAGCGGCAACAAAAGATGGAAAATTTCGTGATGAGATTCTTCCGATCACCGCTGGTTCTCGCTTAGATAAAATGATTGCTGATGATATTGGGTTCCGTGGAAACTCCACTGTTGAAGGTCTAGGAAAACTCAAGCCTTACTTTGAAAGAGAAACAGGAACAGTGACGGTTGGTAACGCTTGTCCGATTACGGACGGTGGATCAGTTTGGTTACTTGCTTCGGAAGAAGCGGTTAAAAAACATAACCTAGATCCGATCGCTCGTATGGTGGATTACCACTTCCATGGTCTTGAACCGGAGAGAATGGGTCTTGGTCCAGTGCTTGCCACCCATGGTGTTTTAAAACGCACAGGAATGAATTTATCTCAAATGGATTTAGTCGAACTCAATGAAGCTTTTGCGGCCCAGGTTTTAGGTTGTTTAAAAGTAATGAAAGATAAGTCTTTGTCCGCGAAATGGGGGATTGATGAAGTGATCGGTGAAATCCCTCTTGAGAAGTTGAACGTTAATGGTGGAGCGATTGCCCTCGGACACCCGGTGGGCTCGACGGGCTCGCGTCTGGTTGTCTCACTTGCTCACGAACTTAAGCGCCGTAAGCAAAGATATGGTCTTGCGACTCTTTGTATTGGTGGTGGGCAAGGTGGGGCCGTTGTTATTGAGAACTTAAAAGTTTAATCCGGAGTATCTTATGAGCTATGAAACGTTAACGGTTGAAGTAAAAAACGATCTGATGTGGATCGGTTTTGGAAAGTATGAAAAGAAATCGATGACGACGTTTACTCGCGAAACGTTGCAGGAATTAAAAACAGCAGTTCTTGAAGCGAGTGAGCTCGAGAAAAAATCGACCATTAAAGGACTCATCTTCTTCTCTCACAAGCCTGGAGTTTTCTTAGCGGGTGTAGACATTTCACTCATCAATGGACTAAAGACTGAGCCCGAAGCACTCCGAGCGCTTGATGAGGCCCATTCAATTTTTAACACTCTCGATGACTTAAAGATCCCGACCGTCGCTCTTGTTGATGGAGTCTGTTTGGGTGGTGGTCTTGAGCTCAGTCTTGCGTGTAAAAAGATTTTTATTTCAGACAATCCGAAAACGGCCCTTGGCCTACCAGAAGTGATGCTCGGAGTTCTGCCTGGGTTTGGTGGTACTTACCGTCTGCCTCGTAAAGTGGGTCTAACTACGGCACTTGATATGATCCTTACGGGGAGACAAATTAAAGGCAAGAACGCATTGAAGATGGGTCTTGCCGATGCCATGTTGCCGACAGAGCGGATGTGTGAGCTTGCAAAAACCTATCTTCTCGATAAGAAAACAGGGAAGAAGAAAACCATGAAGGAAGAAGTTCAGCACGCGGCGATGGATAATTTTTTAACAAGAAAAATTATTTTCCAAAAAGCGCGAGAGAAAGTTCTCGAAACTTCGAAGGGATTTTATCCAGCACCACTTAAGATTTTAGAAGTGCTTGAAACTGGCGCAGGAAAAGGGCGAGGGGATTATCTCGCTCTTGAGGCCCAAGCATTTGCTGAACTCTCGCAAAGTATTCAGTCAAAGAATCTTCAGCATATTTTTTTCCTAACGGATAATTCTAAAAAACTTGAAAATAAAGACAAGCTTCCGAGTATTAAAAAAGGGGCTGTGCTTGGTGCAGGAGTCATGGGTGGTGGGATTGCTTGGTTGTTCGCTCAAAATAATCAGTCCCTTCTCATGAAAGATATAACCCCTGCAGCTCTGGAGCTTGGTCTTAAGCAGGCGTCTCAGAATTTTTCTGGGGCCCTTAAAAAACGACGCATGACTCAGGATGAATTTAACCGCAAGATGCGCTCAATTGAGCCAACACTCAATTTTGAAGGTTTCAAGGCAACAGAGCTTGTGGTTGAGGCAGTGGTTGAGAATATGGACATTAAAAAGAAAGTCTTCTCTGAGCTCGAGGGATATGTTCGACCTGAGACAATTCTTACTTCGAATACCTCATCTCTCTCTGTTGAGGAAATGAGTAAGGCCCTCAAGAATCCTTCGCGGTTTGCCGGTCTGCACTTTTTTAATCCTGTGAATAAAATGCCTCTGGTTGAAATCATCACTCATGAAAAAGCATCTAAAGAAACCATCGATACACTTGTGAAGTGGGTACTTGATGTGAAGAAAACTCCGATCGTTGTGAAAGATGGTCCAGGTTTTTTAGTGAATAGAATTCTTGCTCCTTACTTAAATGAAGCGGCTTTTCTCCTGGAAGAAGGCGTCAGTGTTGAAGCCTTGGATGAAGCTGCCTTGAATTTTGGGATGCCAATGGGCCCATGCCGTTTGATGGATGAAATTGGTCTTGATGTGTGTGTGAAAGTCGGAAAGATCATGCACGACGGTTTAGGCGCCAGAGCAAATCCGAGTTCTCTGTCAACGAAGCTCTACGACGAGAAGCTTCTTGGTAAGAAAAATGGCAAAGGTTTTTACCTCTACGATGAAAAAGGAAAAGTGACTGGAAAAAATCCAGATATCGCGAAGCTTTTACCGTCAAAAAAACTGCGTAAAGATGAAATGGACATTCAAATGCGTCTTTTCTTGCCAATGGTAAATGAAGCGGCCTATATTTTCGCTGATAAAATTGTAGATAAAGCATCAACCGTTGATGTCGGGATGATTTACGGTACCGGATTTCCACCCTTCCGCGGAGGCCTTTGTAAATGGGCCGATCAGGAAGGTTTGGAGCAAATTTCTGAAAGGCTCAATAACTACTCTAAAGAAGTGAGCCAAGAGAGATATATGATTGCACCGTTTTTATCCATGATGATCAACGACAAGAAAAAGTTTTACGACCTTTGAGAACATGGCCATTTTTTAGTTATTTTTTCACCTATATTCTTCGTGCTAAGACTCGTCAGCGGCTGTTATTCATAGCCGTGACGGGTCTTTTTATTTCTGCCTTTAGTCTTATGGTCATTCAAGGCATCATGGGAGGACTGCAGCAGGGGCTGATTGCTCGCTCGAAGAGTGTTCACGGATCATACCTTCTCATTTTTGACCGTGTAACGGATGAGTCTCTTGAGGATTTAAAAGAAATACTTCGAAAAGAGGCGATTCCTTTCTATTCAGAGCTTGAGGTTGAAGTGATGCTGAAGCATCGTAACTTCGTGGCACCAGCAAAGCTTCATGGGATTGACCTGACTGATGAGAAGCCACATTTTTTAGTCGATAAAGATTTTAAAGGTCTTGTTATGGGGAGTGAACTCACGAGCAAGATTAAGCTGCAGTTTTTTGACGAGGTTCAAGTCATCGCACCGGGAGTCACTGATTCTTTAATGGGTGAAGTTCCGCGATTTGTATCAGAAACCCTCTCTGATTATTTGTACACAGAGCTCTCCGAAGTGGATGATTTTGAAGTGTGGGCAAGACTTGGGATGGCCCAGAATCTCCTTAGACAACCCGGCATCAATCAGATCCGTCTTTATGGAGAGGTGAGTCCTTCGGTACTGAAGCACTTGGAAGAGTTCCAAACGGAAGTTCCTAAGCGTCTCATGAGTTGGGAGAAGATGAATGGGGCACTTGTGTGGTCGCTTAATCTTGAGACAAAGGTGATGCTCTTTCTTTTTATCAGTATGAGTCTTCTTGTCGCGATTGCGATCACGTCTGGTCTTCTCATCTTCTATTCAAAAATTCGCAAAGATCTTATGAGTTTTTGGATCTTAGGAATGTCACAAAAAAAACTAGTTTCTCTATGTTTTAAATTCACTTTGATTCTGTCCGGAGTGACCGTTTTGATTGGAAGTATTTTTGGTTACATCGCTCTAAAATTACTTGAGACATTTGGGCATAAAATTATGCCAGATATTTTTGTCGAGAGACAGCTCCCCATTCAATTAGATTTCAACCACATACTCACAAGTCTGATGATTCCATTCGGGATTTCCTTAATTTTTAGCTACTTCTCGTTCGCACATTTTCGTAAAGAAAATCAGTCATTTGTCTCAATCGTCAGAACTATGGGTTAATGTATTTTGTAATGCACCGATAGGATCCTTAGGTTAATCTATTACGATAACTGAACAAATAATTAGAGCAAAATCATAAGAGGACTTTATGGCGATGGATAAAATTTTTGATAATCATATTCACTCTCTTTCGCCGAATTCATCTCCTCTGAAAACGCTAGAAGATAATTTTCTTTTTTGTGACAACGGTAATATGCTTTTTCATTGGTCCGATTGCTCTGAGATTTGCCAAATTGTCAGAGAGCAGCTTATCCACGATCCAGTTCTCTTAAGTGATTTTAAGACACGCGAGAGCTCCATCAATCGTCTACAACTTATCCCGATGTGGATCCGCACTAAAAATAAAGTGCACCAAACAACGATGTACTCTTTGTACGAAAAATACATTCTTGATCGCATGGATCTTTTATCAGGCGTGGATGCTTTTTCAGACTTAGAAATTTCATTTATCTCAGGCACGGGCCCTTTTAAAAGCATGAGCGTGAACGCCTGTTTTAATGAGGCGACTTTTAGTAATTTTATTTTTGTCTATCTTGTGAGTGGTAAACTCAAAGAGCGCAACTATCGGGTTCGTTTAAAATCAAAAATTCTCATTGAGCATGGATCAAACTACAGTAAGGTAGAGCTTTGTTCTCTTGAGCAATTATCTCTCGAGGGGATGCTTCTTTCAACTGATGCTGAGATGTACCACCAGAAACTTTCTCAAGGCGATAACTTTCGTATTCTCCTAAATACTACAGTACTCTCAAACGTTATGAATAAGTCTTTAGGTGAACTCAAGTCGTATCTGTCCCAGTACGCATTTAATCTGATGTACTCTTCAAGTAAGGAAGAGTCACTTAGCTTTAAAACGAGTGATGTCATTGTACAATCGAGCTTTAATTTTTCTCAGAATAAGAAAGTTTTCTTCTTTATTCCATACGATAAGCTTCAAGGTAAAAATTCAGACTCCGTAGACTGTATCAAAGACTTTGTTCAGTTCACCAAAGAGATTGCTCTGGCCTACTACGGAAGAAGAGAGCTGAAAAAATCGGCCTAGGCTTTTTTAATTTCAAAATTCACTTGGTAGGCTGCGTTCTTATCCAAATTGTTCCTGCGTTTATCATACCGCTCGGTCGTTGTAATATTTGCGTGCCCTGCGAAGCTTGCGACGTCACGGATGGCCGTGTGTTGTGTGTCCAATAGGTGAGAGATTACTGTGGCCCGGCAGGAATGCGGTGAAACAGATTTATTAATCCCTAACTTCCGCGCGTAGCGTTCGATGATTCTAAAAATTGTTGATCCATCCATTGGCCTATCATTTTTAGATTTAGATTCGGTCTGAAGTAAGTAATCTTCTTGAAGAAGTTCTACACCCTCTACCTTAAGAGCATCAAGGTAGTTCTGAATTTCTTGAAAGACATATTCGTTAAGAGGTACCAATCTTGTTTTGTCACCCTTTCCGTGAACGCTCAAGATAACATGCCCTCGGTCACGGCCAAATTGACCGAGTCTAAGATGTGTCAACTCAGACCTTCTAAGACCGAGATGGAAAAGTAATACCATCACCAGGCGGTGTGTGCGGCCTTTGTGGGTGTTCGTATCCGGAGCGTTTATCATCTGCACCACTTCGTCATCATCGAAGGCCACTGTCGGAGACTCCGTCTGGACTTTAGGAAGTTTTACGGCGTCGAGAGGATTATGTTCCATGAGCTTCGAAGCGATGGCCCATTTGATAAAAGAGCGGATGCATACGAGTCTTCGATTAATTGTGGCACTCGAAAGACCACGCTCCAAGAGATGATCTCGGTAGAGTTGAAAGTGAAAACTTTGAATATCCCCGGGATGGGAGATGTGAACGTTTCCGAGAGCAAGAAAGTCAAAGAAGAACCGAAGATCTTTTATGTACGCAGTTTTTGTATCGGGAGAAAGAAACTGGGATAAAAATTCTTGGATGAAGTCTTGGATTTCAACTTTTTTTTCAGAAGCTTTTTTAAACTTCCGAGCGAGTTCTGGATCATAATTGAGTATGACAGCTTGAGAATCTTTTTTGTGCATAATTCATTCTAAGAGGAATCGATTTTATTTTCAAACCCTGGTCCTACGGGAGAGATCTTGCCGACATGACTTGTCCTCAAATGAAAAAAAAGAAATAATGATTTTATCAGGAGAATTGGATGGGAATGATTGTAGCTTTCGGCATTGGTGGATTCATACTAGGGCTTGCTCTCTATCATTTGCGAGTACAAAAGCTTCTTCTGGATCATGCCGTACTGAAAGAGAAGTTACAGATCCAAGAAAGAATGCATGTGGAATCAAACGAAAAACTCGAACTTAAACTAAAGTCTTTAACTCAAGAGATCTTCGAGGAAAAGTCAAAGCGGTTTCGCGAAGATTCACTCCGTGGAATGGAACTGGTGCTTAATCCGTTCAAAGAAAAGATGACGGATTTTCAAAAGAAAGTGGAAGACATGCATTTAAGTGACACCAAGGATCGCCTGAAACTTCATGCCGAAATTGAGCGGATTGTCTCAACGGGCCAGAAAATGAGTGTGGAAACGGAGAACCTAACGCGTGCCCTTAAGGGTGATGTGAAAATGCAGGGTAACTGGGGAGAGATGATTCTTGAGAAAATTCTTGAAGCCTCGGGGTTAAGAAATGGTGAAGAGTTTATCCTTCAAGGAAAAAATCTGGGGCTTAAAGATGAAGAGGGTAGAACTCAGCAGCCAGATGTGATCATTAATCTTCCGGACCAAAAGCACCTCATCGTTGATTCGAAAGTGAGTCTTCTCGCCTACGAGCGCTACGTGAATGATCAAAAAGAAGAAGACCTTTCGGAGTTTTTTGATTCCTTGTATGCCCATGTGAAAGGCCTAAGTGCTAAGGCGTACCAACGACTTGATAAACTCCAGACTCCGGATTACGTGATGCTTTTTATTCCGATTGAAGGGGCCTTTATGTTGGCCATGCAAAAAGACAGCGAACTTTTTAATCATGCTTGGGATAAGAATATCATGCTCGTTGGTCCTTCAACACTTCTAGCGACACTTAGAACGGTAGCGAGTGTTTGGAAGCAGGAAAGACAAACGAAGAACGCTATCGAGATCGCAAAACAGGCAGGTCTTCTTTATGATAAATTTGTTGGCGTGGCCGAAGACCTCGATCACATGCAGGGACAGATCAGAAAAGTGGGAGATTCGTTTGATGATCTTCGCTCCCGCATGTTAACTGGCAAAGGGAGTGTAGCTATGAGAATGGAGAACCTAAAAGAGCTTGGCGCGAAGGCGAGTAAGCAGTTGCCGTTTTCTAATTAAAGCTCGCAGTTAACTACCACTTCAAACTCCTGAATTTCGTCAAGTCTTACAATGCTAAGACCATTATTCTTGGCGTATTTAAGAAAGAGCTCTGTTCCCATGACACTACTTGCTTGGATATCGTGTTGAAGCACAACGCCTCCAGCAAGTGGAGTGGTGATGTTCTTATTGACTTTAATCTGAGTCAGGACACCATTCTTTCGAACCGTTTTATAGGTGATAAAGTTTCCGCCCTCTTGAACGGCCTTAAAGTTTGAAAGAATCTCCGCACTCGTCATGCCAGGAATCCAGTCCCCTGAATCAATATCCCAGAAGGCAAACTGAATACAGTTCTCTCCCATGAGTTCTCGAGAGATCTCTTTCAGCGTATTAAAGTGGTGGTGATCAGCTCGCTCCCCGTAAGCTGCGTAGGGAAATCGGTAGTAGAATTTATTAAATGGGTGACCCGCTTTTTTATACCATTTGGCGAGTTGGAGGAAAGATTCTTTAACTCTGGCCTTCCAAACTTGCTTACTAATTTTATTAGAGTTGTCGTGAAGTTTACCGTGTGATGCAAGGATGTGGCCCTCATCAAGAATGCGTTTAATGATTGGGAAATTTGCTTCGTTAATTAAAGAGGTAATCGTGAAAAATGTGGCCTTGGCATTATACTTTTTGAGAGTGTCTAGGATTTGTGGTGTTCGCACCGGGTGTGGCCCATCATCAAACGTAAGCCCATACTTATTTGTTCCATGAAGAGAACTCGCTCCATACTGAGTGTATCCTCGGTCAACGGAAGTGTAAGTTCTGGCCTCCGGGTACTGATCAATCTTGGCATTGGTAATAAATGGGACTACTAAAATAAAAAATAGGATTTTCATGGGCCGAAGCTACAATAAAAGTGATAGAAACTAAAAAAGATATTCATTTTGCATCGAGCAAATTGTAAAAGATTACCTATGAACACCATCACCTGGGCCCTGAGCGATTCTCTAAGAGTAAATCTTCACTCTTTAGGGCATTCAAACCCCACGCCAATCCAGGCCAAGGCCATTCCTATTATTTTGGATAGAAGGGATCTTTTAGGAATTGCGCAAACGGGAACGGGAAAAACGGGTGCGTTTTGCTTGCCTATTCTTGAATTACTAAGTCAAAATCCTGAGCGTAAGGGCGTGAGGGCCTTGATCCTTGCACCGACAAGAGAGCTCGTTTCACAAATCCACTTAAATTGTGAAGCCTACAG
>JACCDH010419042.1_pt1 | contig 18133 bp, 8 predicted proteins | sample 7442481 | NCBI WGS metagenome assembly JACCDH01 (sample SAMN15323433, study PRJNA562643) | freshwater metagenome | isolation source: river surface water | place: USA:Blue River Watershed | collected 2017-08-15 | reverse complement strand
GGAACCGCGTTCCGCGTGAACAGGGCTGGGATTAATGGGATTGGTTATAGGATTAATTGGATTGGTTATGGGATTACCAAGATTTAATTATAGCCGTCGGACCTGTGATTCCTGAGCCTGTCGAAGGACGGTCCACGGTAAAAGAGAGCGCCGCTGCGCAAAATTTTTAGACGCAGATTTTTTATAAAAAGGTTTTTATTATATGTTTTCGGTTTTTTATCAAAGCCCGGCTCGACTCCGCGATCCTCGATACCGCGCCACGCCCGGATGAACCTGGTCAGGCGGGGAAATCAACTCAAGAACATCGCAGCAATATAATCTGCACATGCAATGTAACGGTTTACCCACGACGTTTTCCCCGCCTGAATGAATCTAGTCGGGCAGACGCGCTATCGAAAGAATTGATTCATCGAAGATGAATCAATTCTCGGGCTCCGATTAGGGCTACCGATTTAGGTAAAATAAAAAAATCTGCGTTTAAAAAAGTGGGCAAATCAAACCACCCCTTTAATACCACCCAACATAGGTGATAGCGCCATTCGGGTCGAGGTCGTTGCGTTTGGCGGCGTCGAGTTTTAGGGTAACGCGGTGGAAATACGCGCCACTACCATCCAGGCAAGTGAAGGTGATGGAATTGTTATGTATTTTAAAGACACCGGAAGCAGGGCCAGAGAAGACAGATTCAGGAATAAAGAAAGTAGAATCGGCATACAGATACCCTTCGAAAGTCACCATACCCTGGTTCTCGCCAAACACCCCAATTTTGGTCTTATGCTCAAAATCGCGGGCACTCGGTCCGCAAGCTACAAGCATGACAGATAGACAAACAGCCAGGTAGTAGGATTGTTGTGGCATGGGGAGGAGGTATTTGGTGATTCAATGATAAGAAAATTTAGGGAGATGGGGAAGGGATTTCTTTATTGATAGAATATGTTCGATTTTGATGTCAAAATAATGTTGAATTTAAACGTTTAATAAGTTATAATTGCTATGAATTAAAAATGAAAAAAGTAGAAGTAGTTGCAGCAGTAATCGAATATGAGGGAAAGTATCTTTGTGTTCAACGTGGAGAGAGTAAACTTGAATATATCTCAAAGAAGTTTGAGTTTCCTGGTGGAAAAATAGAACCGGGTGAAACAAAGGAAGAAACTATAAAGCGAGAGATACTTGAGGAGTTGAATATGGAGATCGAGCCTACCAAAGAATTTTTAACTGTCGTGCACGAATATCCTGATTTTCATTTAACGATGCACAGTTTTATATGTAAATGTAACAGTCCTGAATTAAAATTGTCAGAACATATCGATTTTAAATGGTTACAAACACCTGAAATGGACAATTTGGATTGGGCTGCTGCAGATTTACCTATTGTTGAATTACTACAATCATGAAATTAATAGAAGGTTTTTATGAACAGGTTCTGAATAATGAACTTAAAGCCTTATTACAAGGAGATTCAATTAAATATGTAGCGCCAGCTTTTAATAAATCTGATGGCTCAGTACTTTTGGTTAGATATTTTCAAGGTATACTTAATCGTGCTTTTAGTCAGATAAACGAAGCGAAAGAAGAAATTGCAAGGAAAAGGACTATAGATTTCACCAATGAATTAATAAATTTAACGGCTAAATTTTTAAATGATACTGAATTCGATAATGAAAAAATAGATGAAAGTGGTCTTGTACTTAGAGCATTGTTTAAGTCATCACAATATGAATTTTCTAATTTAGAGAGGCACTTTTCAGAGGTTTTTCCTATTACTGGATTGTCTGAATCTACTTTGTTTAATGGTAGTAAACACACTCCTAATCTAGAGAGTGAATTAAAGAAGGAAATGTTAACATCTGATGAGATTTGGTGGTTAGTATCTTTTCTAAAATTTGAAGGCGTTAGACTTTTTGAAAGTGTTTTTAGAAAATTGGAACAATCTGGCAAAAAAGTCAAAATTATTTGTACAGTTTATATGGGTGCTACTGATTTAAAAGCAATTGATTTTCTTAGTCAATTTTCAAATATAGAAATAAAGATATCATATAATACAAATCAAGAAAGGCTGCATGCAAAAGCCTATCTTTTTATGAGAGAAACTGGATTTAATACAGCATATATAGGATCTTCAAACCTTAGCAGATCAGCACTTACAAATGGATTAGAATGGAATTTGAAAGTAACCCAACAAGAAATACCGCATATTATTTATAAATGTAGAAGTACATTTGAAACATATTGGAATGATAGCAATTTTGAGTTGTACGATAAACTAAAGCATCGAGATAAATTAAGTTTATGTTTAAATAAAAAGATTGATAAAAATAGTGACGATAATATCTATAAGTATTTTGATATAAGGCCTTTTCCTTTTCAGCAAGAAATACTTGATCAAATTGAGAAATGCAGAAAAAATAATGAGTACAGAAATTTAATTGTGGCGGCGACTGGTACGGGAAAAACAGTAATATCGGCTTTTGACTTTAAAAAATATCTTAAATATAACCCAACAGCGAACTTCTTATTTATTGCGCACCGGGAGGAGATTCTAAAACAAGCCAGGTATACTTACAGACAAGTATTAAAAGATAAAGATTTTGGTGATTTATGGTTCAACGGTGAAACACCATCTAAATACAAACATCTATTTGTCTCAATACAAACATTAAACAATAGAGTTGATAGCTTACAATTAGAAAGATCATTTTTTGACTATATAGTTATAGATGAGGTTCATCATAGTGCCGCATCTTCATATCAAAAAATATTAGCGTATTTTCAACCTCAAATCCTATTAGGGTTAACAGCCACTCCTGAGAGACACGATGGATTTGATATTTTAACACATTTCGGCAATTTGATTTCTGCTGAAATTAGATTACCAGATGCTTTAAATCAGAAGTTATTATGTCCATTTCAGTATTTTGGTATTTCAGATTCTGTTGACATTAGTAGAGTTTCATGGCGCAGAGGTAAGTACGAAGTTTCAGAGTTAGAAAAAGTATATAATGAAGATAAAAAAAGGGTAGATGAAATATTAAGAAGTTGTCAAAACTACTTAAAGGATTTTCAAGATGTGCGAGCATTAGGTTTTTGTGTTTCCAAGAAACATGCTGAGTTTATGGATAGGGAATTTAGAAAGCATGGTCTCAAATCAGCATTTTTACATTCAGATAATACATCAGACAGAAGCAACATTTTGCGAAGTTTAGTATTAAAGGAAATTAATTACCTTTTTGTTGTAGATGTTTTTAATGAGGGAGTTGATATACCAGAAATTGATACCTTGTTGTTTTTACGTCCGACAGAAAGTCTAACTGTTTTTTTACAGCAGCTAGGGCGTGGATTAAGGTTACATGAAGACAAAACATGTTTGACTGTACTAGATTTTGTTGGTCAACAAAATGTTGAATACAGTTTTGAACATAAATTCCGCGCAATGATTGGAAAAACTCATACTAAAGTAAAAGATGAACTACAAAATGATTTTCCAAATCTTCCATTAGGGTGTTCAATCATTTTAGAGGAAACGGCCAAAGAAATAATATTGAACAATATTGCACGGCATTTTGGAACAGGTGAACGTTCAATCTTAAAAGCTATATCAAAATTTTTAGCAGATTACAATTTAAAATTAGATTTAAAGAACTTCTGTGAATATATGGGTTTTGATTTGTATACAATTTATAAATCAAAATATCTTTTCTGTGAACTTAAAAACAAATATCATAATATTTCATATTTAAGAAGTAATAATTATAAATTAGTTTCTGGTGTAATTGGTAATGTTTGGTTAATAACCGATAGCGAAAGCTATTTTAAGTTTTTATTGTTGTTTTTAACCCAAAAGGAAATAGATGAAAATGCAACTGATAACCAACAGTATTTGATAATGTTATACAATGACTTATTTAAAACAGCCCCTAATTTTACTAGTTATTCTGAATTGAAAATCCAGCTATTATTGATTTTTAAAGAAAGTGAAATTCGTGAGGAAGTAATTGAATTTATTAATTACAGGTTAGAGCAATTAGTCTGTATAGAAAAACCAATAAAGCTTAATACTCCATCTGTTTTAAAGTTACATGGCAGATATACACGAAATCAGATTTTAAGTGGCTTGAATCAAAATACATTAACAAAAAAATTTAGTAGTAGAGAAGGTGTCTATCGTATAAAATCTCTCAACACTGAATTACTTTTTGTAACCTTATATAAAGATGATGGTATATTCAACGCAAGTACAATGTATCATGATTATTTTATAAATGAAAGATTGTTTCATTGGCAAAGTCAAAATATAACCTCGCCTGAAAGCGCATCAGGTAAATCATATATAAATCAGCAAAAAAATAAAATGGAAATTCTCTTATTTGTTAGAGAATCAATTCATGATGAAAATGGGCAAAGGATGGCATTCATTTTCTGTGGTAAGTTGAATTATTTAAAACATGAGGGAAGGAAACCTATGAATGTTTTATGGGAGCTTGAAAATGAGCCACCTGCTTTACTACTTCAAGAAGGAAAAAAATTAGAGATAGGTTAGATATCAACTAAAAATCAATTAATATCATAATCAGTTCTCTATTCTTCTTTGTTTTTCTTCCATCTAATTAGTAAACAAAGCAATAAAACTTGGATAAGAAAAGGCCATGTTATTGGCATTATTCCTTGTTATTATCAATGCTCAAATATTATATATCGTAAATCAAAATTGCTAATCACTGCACTCCTAACCCACTCTCATCTCGCTCCATTTCTGGGTGATGTGTTTGACTTGACTTTGAGGGGAGAGGTAGCTGATGCTGAAGCTTTGCTTGTTGTTGATCAAAAGGCCGTTGCCGTAGCTGTCGGTGATGATACTGTCTTGCATGTTGATGCTGCCGCTTAGGCCTTGCTTGGCTAATAACGATTGTATGATGCTCCTGCGGGTCTCTTCGTTGATGCTGCGGTAGGTGTAGCAAATACTGAAGAGTTTGTTGTCGTGGAAATGTAACTCAAATTGTACTTTGTGGCCGTTAACGCTGATGGTGTACAACAAAACACTGATATTGCTCTCTGGGTGCCCAAAGGCGGCCATGGGCTGACCGAGTAATCGTTTGATGAAGTCGATGTTGGAGCCAAAACCAAAATACTGCGAAAAGGTGATCTCTTTTTCGCTCATAATGGCTTGTCGCTCGAAGCTTTTGTTCCACTGATAGGCAAACTGATCAAAGCGTTTGTAACGCGCCACAAATTCGTTGTGGTCTTCGGCTTTTGGTTTTACCAATCGGATTTTACCAAACCAATGGTTGATAAAATCGGTGATCTGATTGTTAATTCTTCCCATGGTATAAGTTGATTTTTTTTAACGTAGTAAGGTTACCGTTCCTCTAAAGCTGAATAGGTCGTTGTTGTAGTATTCGCCGTTGATGGTGTATATGTAAACGTCTTGTTCGCAGAGATTGCCCTTGAACTTGCCGTCCCACATGCCGGTGAGATCATGGGTTTCGAATACCATCTCGCCCCAGCGGTTAAACACTCTGAAGGTATAGTTACGGTCCATGACATTATACAAGGATGGCATAAAGCCTTCGTTTTTGGAGTTGTTGTTGGGCGAGAAGGCGTTGGGTACATATACTTGTCCCTGACCAATGGTGCCAATATAAGATGGTTTTATGAGGGTGTCTACACAACCCCAAGAGTTGGTGCCTATCAGTCGTACATCGTATCTGCCAAGGGCGTTGACGTAGAAGGAGGGATCTCTGAGTTTAGACGATTGTATGATGGCGCCGGTGCTGTCAAATACATCCCAAGAATTATACACGCTGTTGCTGTTGTTCTGCATGTTGAAGATGGCATTTGGCAATGGCAGGAAGCGTTTAGTGGTTGTAAAATCTAAGAATGGCTTAGGGTAAGTGGTGATGAGTTTTAACTTAGTAACGCTGCTAATGCCGCCGGGACCGGTAGCCACCAGTGTTACATCCCAGGTGCCTGCCAATTTGTAGATATGGGTAGGTTCGGCATCAAAGCCATCCGGTGTGCCATCGCCAAAGATCCAACGGTAGCTGGTGGCGTAGGCGCTCTTGTTGTTAAATGTCACTCTAAATGGCGAGCATCCTTCTAAGGTATCGGTGGTAAAATCGGCAATCGGTTTAGAGTATTCTATGAAGATAAACTTAGACACTTCGTTTTCGCAGCCATTGTTCGCCACTTTCAGTTTAACCTCTACCATGCCGGCATTGGTATAGTTGTGTGTTGGGTCTTTTTGGTTTTTATTGGTAGTAGGGAAGGTGCCATCACCAAAATCCCATTCGTAGTTAAGGTCGTCTACATTGGCGGTGAGAATGGTAGGCTGTGCTTTAAAATTAACGATGGCATTAGGCAGTTTAGGTTGCGTAGGCAGGTAACTGAAGTCGGCAACAGGACGTTCTAAAACCTTCATAATGGTTTTGCCATCGCTGCTATCAACGCATCCATCTTTATCGTAGCCATAGAGCATGATTTTGTAGTTGCCAAACTTGCTATAAGCGTGACTTGGATTGATGTCGTTGCTGATAAATTCATCACCAAATTTCCAGAGGTATCGCTTAGCGTTGTAGGAGGTATTGAATAGGTTAACGGTAGCGTTTTCGCAAGCCGTGGTAGGCGAGGTGGTAAACTGAACCAAGAGTTTTGGTTTTACTTTAATGATTTGTTCGACAGTATCAGAACAGCCATAGATATTGTCTGCAATCAGACGTACCGGATAGAAGGTATCATAGAGAACGGCAGAAGGCAATTTAAAGTTAAAGCTGTTGAATCCGGTAATGGTGGTGCTATCTACCAGCCATGTGATGGCAGATTGGAATTTAGAACTACTCACAAACAAGTGTGTGCCATCGTTGCATGGATCGAAGCGGTTAACTCTGAAGTCGGCTACCGGACGAGGGTATACCATCACAGAGTTGTTAACGGTATCACGGCAATTGTATTTCTGACGGTATAGACGGATCTTAGGTTGGAAGGTGATATTACCGATGTTGTTAATGAAGATATGTGAAACGGTATCACCAAAACCCATTGGGGTATTGTCACCGAAATCCCAGTAAATAGCCGGGAAGGATTGAGAGCGGTTGATGAGTTGCACATTGAGGTCGGTACACCCAATTTGTTGCGAGAGGTACATACCGTCTATGGCCGGGGTAACAAGTGTAATGGGTTTAGAGAAAGTATCTTTACAATTAGAAGAAGAAGTGGCTATGAGACGCACCATGAAGGTAGAATCTTTGCCATTGCCATTGTTGCTTCTGTATTGGTGTCTTGGATTAACGGTAGTAGAGCTGCTGTTGTCACCAAAGCTCCAGTCGAAGCGCGCACTTCCTAATGAGTTATTGACAAAGAAAACCGGTTCGCGCATACAGCCAGAATCTTTGCTGTATTCGAACTTAGCATCTGGTTTACCGATGAGCACCACAGGTTTGTAGACGGTATCGCTAAGGCAGCCATTGGCAGATTGCACAGCGTGGCTGATATAGTAGATGGTATCAAAAAGAATGGATCCCTCTAAACGAATGGCTTGATTAGGTAGATTGCCTTTATAGTTGGTGTTTTCGCCCCAGAAATAGGTAGAGGCGTTGATAGAAGAATCGGAGACATTAAAGACCGCAGGCGCACAGAGTTTGACATTATCAATACCGAATTTAGCAATCGGTTTAGGGTGCACATTGACGGTATAAGAGGCAGTATCGCGGCAATTGTATTTAGAGATGGCCTGGTAAACGATGGTAAAGTATCTTTCGTTATTGGTATTGTTAAAGTAGATGGTAGAATCGTCGGCCTGGAACGATTGATAGCCATTGCCGAAGACCCATTGGTGGGTAATTGGAAAGCCATCGCGTGAGACAGAGGTATTATTGGTATTGAGTTTAACCGGCGTACAAAGTGTAGGCGTAATAACATTGAACTGTGCAACAGGATTAGGGTGCACGGTAATGTATTTGGTTAAGGTGTCGACACAGCCATGTTCGGTGGTGCCGATAAGCGATACAGGATAGGCGGTATCGCTGTATAGGGAGGCACTATAAACGGCGCTGAATTGTCGGTTGGTAGAAATGACGCCATTGCCTGAGTTCCATAGGAAACTCATGATATTGATAGAGCCGGTATCGTTAGGAATGGATTGGTTGGTAAAGTTGACACTGAGTAGTGCGCAACCATCTGTTTTATCAGGCGTAAAACGAATGCTGGGTTTAGGGAATATTTTTACAGATTTTACCACTGAGTCGCTACAGCCTTTGATGGAAGTAATACGGAGTGTTGTGCGGTAGAAGGTATCTTTTTTAGCGTTAGGCTGGAAGGTATGCGAAGGGAAAGCTGCTGTATCGGTACTGCCATCACCAAAGCGCCATAAGTGTGTCAGCGAGCTGAACGGTTGGGTATTGTTGGTGGATGAGTTATTGGTAAAGACGATAGGTTTCGGTCCACAACCTGCGGTATCGCTGAGAGAGAAATCGGCTTTCGGCTTAGGGAAGACTAAGACATTTTTAGACGTTGAATCGGCACAGCCCAGCCAGTTTCTGACTTTAAGTTTGACGGTGTAATTGGTATCGTTTGAGAGAGCAGGCGCGAATACTGCTGTTGGATTTTTGAGCGTAGAGTTGCTGCCATTACCGAAGTTCCAGAGAGACGCGTAGGTATACGTTGATTGGTTATTGAAATTGATGCTTAGTGGACCGCAACCTGAGTCGATGTGATTGAACGAAGCAACAGGGTGTTTGGCCGTGAAGTATACTTTTTCTATGGAGTCTGGTCGGCAGGTAGAAACACTGGTGCCTACCAATTTTATTCTGACTACTGTTGAATCGGTGTATAGGGTAGAATCTGCGGGAGCAGAGCCAGTAGAGATCAGTTGGTTATTGGCATACCATTTATAGTTGTTGCCAAACACAGAAGTATTGGTAATTTTAAATGTAGCAGGTGCGCAGGCATATGGCGTTTGGATGGTAAAGTTAGCGTCTACACCCGCTCTGACATTGACAGGAATAGACGAAGTATCTTTACAACCGTAGATATTGGTAGCGATGAGTTTGACGGTATAATTACCTGGCGAGCTATAGATATGACTGATAGAGCTGGTATCGGTTTTGGTATTAAAGTTAAAATCGCCGTATTGGAATGTGAAGTCGCTTGCCCCGGTAGAGCTATTGCGGAAAGTGAGGGCATCGAAAGTACAGCCTGCGGTATCACCACTGATGACAGAATTGGGTAAATTATAGACTGTAAAGGTTCTTATCATGGAGTCGGTACCGCATGAATCGGACACGTATAGTTTTACTGTATAAGTTCCCGGTGTATTATAGATTTTAGTAGGCGGGTTTTTTAGGGTACTGCTTGTGCCATCGCCAAAGCTCCAGGTATACTTAGCAGAGCTGAAGTAGGATATAGAAGTATTGGTGAAAGTGGTGGTAACAGGCACACATCTGCTGGGAATAGAGTCGAATCTCGCTTTAGGTTTATCGGTAACGACAAAAGTTTTGGTGATATTATCGGTATTGCAGGAGTTGGTAACAGAGATTTTAACGCTGTTATTGCCAGGATTTAGGAAAGTGTAATTGAGGATGGAGTCGGTAAAAGTTTTGGTGAGATTACCATCTACGACAGTCCATGTACGTGTAGCACCGCGACCTCTGGAGGTATCGGTTAATTTAACGGCCAGAGGTTTACAGCCCCTGTTTTTATCGAAAGCGAAAGCAGCGACTGGATTGTAGTAGACAGGCACAACACCGCTGAAAGTATCGTTGCCACAGGCTGTTTTGGCGATGAGTGTAACAATGTAATCGCCTTCGGTTTTAAAGATGTGCGACTGACTGGCTTTTGAGGTCGTCCAGCCCACGGTGGTACCATCACCGAAGTCCCAGAAGTATTCTTTAACATCGGGAATAAGGCAATATTTATCGGTGCTCAGATTCAGGAAAACGTGACTGGCAGTTGGGTTACAAGTAGGTGTTACACTCCATTTAGCTTTGTCTTTATCACTAATATCGATAGGGTTCCAGGTAGTAAATGAGCTACCGCAGACATTGGTGGCGGTAATTTTGATAACCCCAGAGCAGACCCCTTTTCGGTAGGTGTGGTAGAAAGTATCTTTATAAGCCGTGTAGGGTTTTGTATCTAAGTCGCCATTCCCCCAATCTAGGTAGAATTTGGTGTTATTGGAGATGTTGTAGGAGTTATTGATAACCCGCAGTGTATGCGGTACACAGCCACGGTTGGAACCGGAGACTGGACCGATGATACCGGCGGTAGGTTGTCTTTGGTTGTATACCATGCCGTATACCGTATCGGTACAAGAGCCGGTAGTGGTCACGATTTTGATAGGGAACACACCCAGAGTCGTGTATAGGTGGGTTTTCTTAGTATTTGGAGGGAGGTTATTACCAGATAGGTCGCTGCTACCATCGCCCCAGAAGATGCGCAGGTTTTTGAGTGTATCGGCAGATTCGATATTGATGCGGAATGAGTCGGGATCGGTAACGAATTGTAGGCAGTTCATCCACCAAGGTTCGTAGGTATAGTTTTGGTTTTGGTCGAGTATCGATTTGGCGTTGGTTGTAACAGTGATGTTGGCGCTAAACGAGTCGATACAGCCACCGGTATCTTTAACAAATAGTTTGACGTAGTTGGTACCAGCGCGTTTGAGGTAGAGCGTTTGAGCGGCTTTACCGATGATGGTATCGGTAGCCATGACATAGTTGACTTTCCACCAGTATTTGAAGGAATTGCTGAGGTTACCGGTGGTGGTATTAGTAGCAGAGACAACGGTAGGCAGACCGCAGGTATGGGAGAGACTGTAGGTAAATGCGGGCGTAGTGGCGCAGGCATATCCTTCAGACGAGAAGCATATAAGAGAGAGCAGTAGACTTACAATTAATTTTCTAAGCATCTAGCGGCTTTTAAAATTTAAAAAATTAAATTGTAAGTTGTGTTTGCAGAAGGAGAAAAAAGGTTAAAAGTAGCGGATAGTTGTAGTTTTTGAGTCGTATTTTTGTGTATGGGCATGGTATTGTGTAGTAGATTTTGTCGCATAATGGAATTGTAAACAAAATAGCGACCACTATGTAAGTGCTTGATGGTCATTGGGTATGTTGTTATATGCGTTGTTTTTTTTCTCATTTTGAGAAACATTGTGTCATTTTGTTTAATTTGTGGATATGATGTGAATAGCAAATATAAATGCTTAAATGTAAAAAACAAATTAAATATAGAAAACAATGTCCTTTTTAGATCAAGGTCCACGATTTCAGTGGGATAAAATTGCGCTTATTTAAGATCAATAAAATGGTAATTCAAGGGCGCTTATTGTAGTTGTACCTAGTATGGTTCAATTGAGAGCAAACATAAATAACCAGTTGGTATGCATTCAGAAGGCATGGCTACCGCACCCATTTGGACAACCGTAAGGGATGCACTTTGTCATCCAGCATGTCATATTTCTTATTATCTCAATAGCGTCACAGTGCCTCTGAAGCTGAACTGTTCTTCGTTGTAGTATGATCCGTTGACGGTGTAAATGTATACGTCTTGTTCGCATAGGTTACCATTAAATTTTCCATCCCAGTGACCATTGATGTCATGTGTTTCGTATACCATTTCGCCCCAGCGGTTAAATACTCTGAACGTATAGTTACTTTCCATAACATTGTACAAAGCAGGCATAAACAATCTGTTTTGGGCAAGGCTGTTTGGCGAGAAGGCATTAGGAAGATACACGTAACCCTGACCGATGGCAGTGATAAATGAAGGTTTTAGAAGGGTATCTGCGCAACCATAAGTGTTGGTGCCAATTAAGCGTACATCAAATCGACCAATATGGTTGATGTTGAAACTGGCATCGCGTTGTTTGGATGATTGAACAATAGCACCTGTACTGTCAAATACATCCCAACTATTGACAATACTGCTGCTATTGTTTTGCATTTTGAATACAGCATTCGGCAGTGATAGGATCGGTTTATTGGTATTGAAATCTAATATTGGTTTAGGATAGGTAGTAATCAAATACTGTTTGGTTATACTGCCAATTCCTCCAGGACCAGTTGCCACCAGAGTGACATCCCAATTGCCGGGAATATTGAACACATGCGTTGGTTCGGCCTCATAAGAATCTGGCGTGCCATCGCCAAATACCCAACGGTAGGAAGTACCGTATTGGGAAGTATTATCGAAATTTACCCTTAGAGGAACGCAACCTTTTGTGGTATCGGCTATGAAATTAGCGATAGGCTTGGCATCTTCGATATAGAGATATTTGGAAACAGAACTTTGGCAAGTTTTATTTGTTATCCTTAATTTCACTTCTATTGTTCCAGCGCCGGTATAGGTGTGAGAAGGATTTTTAACCTGGTTGTTGTTGTTCGATGGCGAACCATCACCAAAGTCCCATAAGTAGTTTAAACTATCAATATTCGAAGAGAGAGTGGTTGGTTTAGCGGTAAAGTTGACAACAGCGTTTGGTAATTTAGGCAAGCCTGGCAGGAAGGCGAAATCGGCTTTTGGAAGCTCAAGAATAGTTATGTTGCCTTTGCTGCTATCGACACAGCCATCTTTGTCGTAGCCGAATAATGTTACGATGTAATTTCCAAATCGTGCGTAGGCATGTGTAGGGTTGACATCATTGCTTGTAAATCCATCACCAAATTTCCACATATAACGTTTGGCGTTAGTTGATGTATTAGTAAAATTGACACTGGTGTTTTCGCATGTAGACACTGGTGTGTTATTGAATTGTACGAGTGTTTTAGGTTTCACCCGCACTACCTGATCCATGGTATCAGAGCAACCATACAGGTTATCAGCCTTTAGTCGCACAGAGTACATGGTATCATAGTAATTAGATGAACCGAGTTGATAATTGAAGCTATTATATCCAGAGATGGTAGTGTTGTCTACCAACCACGTTAAAGCAGAATGGTATTTTGAGCTGCTGATAAACTGATGGGTGCCATCGTTACAAGGATCAGCGCGATTGACACGGAAATCGACAATTGGTCGTGGATATACCAACACCGAAGCATTAACTGTATCTCTACAATGGTATTTTTGTCTGAAGAGACGGATCTTAGGTTGGAAGGTGGCATTGCCGGTGTTATTAATAAAGACATGCGATACGGTATCGCCGTATCCCGGAGTGGTATTATCACCGAAGTCCCACCACACGGCAGGAAAAGCCGTAGAGCGGTTTTGCAGGGTCACTTTAAGATCGGTGCAACCAATTGTTTGACTCAAGAATATGCCATTATTAGCGGGTGAAACGAGGGTGATTTTTTTCGAGAAAGTATCTTTACATCCGGCAGAAGACGTAGCGATTAGGCGGATGTTGAATGTGGTATCACGACCGTTACCATTGGTATTGCTATAGAGATGTTTTGGGTGAACTGCAGTTGAAGAGGTATTGTCACCGAAGTCCCACTTAAAGCGGGCGCTTCCCAGTGAGTTATTGATAAGAGATAAGGCTTCGCGCATGCAACCTGAATCCTTGTTATAAGCAAATTCAGCATAAGGCTGACCGATGGTAAGAACAGTTTTGTATACGGTATCACTCAGGCAACCTTTATCAGACTGAACCGCGTGGGCGATGACATAACTAGTGTCGTATACTTTGATGCCTGGTAATCGCAAAGTTTGAGACGTTTGATTACCGATGGAATTGCTGCCTTCGCCCCAATAGTAGGTATGGGCATTGATGGAAGAATCGGAGACATTGACAATAGCAGGTGCACATAATTTGGTGCTGGAGATGCCGAATTTAGCTATTGGTTTTGGGTGAACATTAAAGGTATACGTAGCAGTATCGCGGCAATTGTATTGCGATATGGCTTGATAAGTAATGGTATATGACTTATCGTAATTGGTAGTATTGATAAATGTTGTAGAATCGTTAGTAAAATAAGACTGATAACCATTGCCAAAATTCCATATGTGGTTCAAACCAGATGGATCTCGAGAAACAGAGGTGTTGATAGTAGAGAGTTTAACAGGAGTACAAAAACTTAGTGCAGACACATTAAACTGTGCAACAGGATTAGGGTGTACAGTAATATTTTTCACCAGGGTATCTAGGCAGCCGTGTTCAGTAGCACCAATTAATGTTGCTTGATAAACGGTATCACCATATAGAGAAGCGGTATAAACTGCACTAAAATTTTGTGTTGTTGCAGTAGTGCCGTTGCCAGAATTCCAGCGGAAACTCATGATATTGATAGAGCCCGTATCCTTAGGGAAAGATTGGTTAAGGAAATCAACGTTGAGTAAGGCACAGCCATTGTATTTATCTGGCGTAAAGCGGATGCTTGGTCGAGGAAAAACTTGGAGGGTTTTCTTTATTGAATCAGAACAACCGTGTATGGTAGTGATGTGTAATTGGGTGCGGTAAACGGTATCCTTACTGTTGTTGGGTTTGAATGTATGTGTTGGAAAAGCGGTAGTGTCAAAAGAGCCATCTCCGAAGGTCCAGCGATGTTTTAGCGAACTAAAAGCATTCGAATTATTGGTTTTGGATGTGTTGGTGAAACTTATAAGTTTTGGTCCACAACCAGCGGTATCACTAAGAGAAAAATTAGCATAAGGTTTTGGAAAAACCTTAATGGAGGTGGTAGTAGAATCGGCGCATCCCAGCCAGTTTTGCACCTTTAATTTTGTCAAATAGTTGCTGTCATTAGACAGTGCTGGCAAGAAGATAGCAGTTGGGTTTTTAAGGGTAGAAGCGCTACCGTTTCCAAAGTTCCATAACGAGCGATAGGTATAAGTAGAGGCGTTATTGAATACTACTGTTAGGGGCCCACAGCCAGAGTCTCTGTTGCTTACAACTGCTGTAGGGTTTTTAGGTGTAAAATAGACTTTTTCGATAGAGTCGGGGCGACAGGTAGAGAGACTGGTAACAAATAGTTTTATGCGAATTTTGGTAGTGTCTGTCGTTATGAGAGAATCTGGGATACTTGGTCCGGTAGAAACCAGTTGATTATTAGCATACCATTTATAGTCTTTACCGTACACGGTGGTATTGGTAATTCTGAACGTTGCAGGAGCGCAGGCATATGGATGATTGATGGAAAAATTGGCTTTAGCTCCTGCTTTAATGCGAATCTTAAGTGAAGCAGTGTCTTTGCAGCCACTGGTGTTTGTGGCAATAAGAAGTACATTAAAGTTAGCAGGCGTCTCATACATATGTTTAAGCATGCCTGTGTCTGATCTCGTATTTAAGTTATAATCACCCCAAAGCCATAAGAAGTCGTTAGAACCGGTGGATGTATTATAGAAAGTACTTAGATCGTAAGAACAGCCAACAGTATCGCCAGTCAATATAGATTTTGGTCGCGTAAAAGCTGTAAAGGTTCTGATCATGGAATCGACACCACAGGAGTCGGCAACATATAGTTTTACTGTATAAGTTCCAGCAGTATTATAGATTTTGGTTCCAGGATTTTTCTGATTACTGCTTGTACCATCACCGAAGTGCCAGGTATATTTGGCGTTGTTAAAGTAAGAAAATGATGTGTTGTTGAAAGGCACAACGACTGGTATACAGCGGTTGCTAATGGTATCGAATCTGGCTTTTGGTTTATCTGTAACAATAAAGGCTCGGGTGATGGCAACGGTACTACATAGATTGCTGACAGAGAGGTTAACAGAGTTGTTACCTGGATTGGTAAAAGTGTAGTTAAGAACAGAGTCGGTAAAAATTTTGGTAACTGTACCATCTACGACGGTCCATTTACGTGTAATACCACGACCTTTAGAAGTATCTATTAGTTTTACGACAAGCGGTTTACAGCCACGATTTTTATCGAAAGTGTAACCTACAATAGGGTTATAGTATACTTTTACGATGTTGCTAAAGGTGTCATAACCACAGGCATTTTTAGAGATTAGTTTGACGGTATAATCGCCTTCCTTTTTGAAGTTGTGGGATTGATTCGCTTTAGAGCTTGTCCAGCCCACTGTTGTTCCATCACCAAAATCCCAAAAGTATTCTTTAATATCTGGTAATAAACAATAGCGATCTGTTGAGAGGTTTTGAAATATGTAATTACCTGTTGGGATACAGGTAGAAGTCATGGCCCATCTGGCTTTATCTTTTTCGCTGATATCGATTGGGTTCCACGTAGAGAATGAGCTACCGCATACATTGGAAGCCGTAATTTTAATAACGCCTTGGCACACCCCTTTGCGATAAGTATGGTAGAAGGTATCTTTTAGGGCAGTGTAAGGCTTTGTCTCTTGATCACCATTGCCCCAGTCGATGAAAAATTTGGTATTATTAGAGATATTGTAAGAGCTATTGATAATACGCAGCGAATGCGGTACGCAGCCTCTGTTAGAACCAGAAACCGGACCAATCATACCTGCTGTAGGTTGTCTTTGGTTGTATACCATACCATAGACAGTATCAGTACAATTGCCGTTAGTGGTAACGATTTTAAGAGTAAAAACACCGAGGCTGGCGTATAAGTGAGTTTTATTGGTATTGGGAGGCAGGTTATTGCCAGTGAGATCACTGTTACCATCACCCCAAAATATTCTTAGGTTTTTGAGCGTATCAGCCGATTTGAAATTGATGCGGAACGAATCGGGATCATTGACAAATTGAAGACAGTTCATCCACCATGGTTCGTAGGTATAGTTTTGGTTTTGATCGAGTATGGTTTTAGCGTTGGTATTGACGGTGATATTGGCATTGGTCGAGTCGATACAACCACTGGTATCTTTCACAAAGAGTTTCACATAGTTCGTTCCTCCGCGTTTAAGATAAAGTGTTTGAGAAGCCTTGCCTGTAATGGTATCTGTCACCAAGGCATAGTTTACCTTCCACCAGTATTTGGAGTTATTGCTGAGGTTACCGGTAGTTGTATTAGAGGCCGATACACCAATGGGTAAACCACAGGTGTTCGTAATTGTATACGTAAAACTAGGCGTAACATTGCAGGCGTCTCCTGCAAAGGGTACGAGTAATGTTAACAGTAACAGACCTATAATTATTTTTCTAAGCATTGGGGATAAGCTTTTAAAAAATTAAAAATTTAGATTACAAGTCTGATATGTAGGATTAAGTGTACTTTTTCTTTTAAGAGTTAATGTGGTTTCTTTTGTGAAAATATTGTGTAAATGCATGGTTTTGTGTAAATGGTCACAGACTTAATATCAGTGCAAAGGGCAATAGCAATACAGGCATCAATACGAGTATCAGTTATGGCTAAAATTGCATTAAGTCTATTCATGTTTCTCTAGATAGATTCTCGTGTTATCGCACTAAAAAATGTTGATAAAATGAGAACTGCAAAGGTAATATCATAATAGTGCAATACAAATAAAAAGTGGGCTTGAAGGCCGTAAAACCTATAACATACAGGCTTTCAGAAGAATAAAAAAGGGCACTAAATTGATCCAATTTTTATGTTGATAATCGCAAAAAAAACATGAATCTGCAATCTATGGAAAAAACATATTTATCGGGGTAAAAAAGTTGACGGTTGAGGTGTTAGTGATTGAATTAGGGGATGTCTTAGATTTTTAACACTCAGGCAATGTTAGTCTGTATGTGTTTGATAGACGTCTGACCAGTGCAACATCAGTGTGTCAAGAAAAATCTCAGCCATCCCATACCTGTTCCCGCTCTCGCTCTCATTCTCATTCTCGCTCTCATTCTCATTGTCGGCGCCGCTGAGGCCGACTTTGCCCTGTATCCGTGCGACGCAGGAGCTCTGGTACAGGGCCTACATCTTAAAACCGTCCTTCTCCAATCAAAGTCGCTGCAACACCGCCGGTGTAAATGTTTTAAGTTCGAGACGAGTAACACTATGTTTAAAACAGGATCTTCAACAATACGAAAATCAGCTCGCAAAGCGAGAGAATATAGTACATAAAAAGGAGATAAACTTAATGTGTTCTATGTCTACTGCTACTCTGTCGCACCAACACAACATCTATGTGTCAAGAAAAAATCCCAGCCATCCCATCCCAAATCCCATCCATCCCATACCTGTTCCCGCTCTCGCTCTCATTCTCATTCCCGTTCTCATTCTCACTGTCGGCGCCGCTGAGGCCGACTTTGCCCTGTATCCGTGCGACGCAGGAGCTCTGGTACAGGGCCTACATCTTTAAAACCGTCCTGCTCCAATCAAAGTCGCTG
>JACCDH010732292.1_pt1 | contig 18134 bp, 22 predicted proteins | sample 7442481 | NCBI WGS metagenome assembly JACCDH01 (sample SAMN15323433, study PRJNA562643) | freshwater metagenome | isolation source: river surface water | place: USA:Blue River Watershed | collected 2017-08-15 | reverse complement strand
CGGTGGCCGACCAACACAAACTTTGCTACGGCCCATTGGGCCTGGAAAAACTGCCCCCTGGCAAAGCCTGCTTCAGGGCCGCCATCCGCCAATGCGCCGGTGTGTGCCGAGGCGATGAAAGCCCACAGGCGCACCGCGAACGGCTGTTCACGAGCCTGCTGGCGCTGCGCGTGGAATGCTGGCCCTACCCGGGCGCGGTGGGCCTGGTCGAGCGCGATGGCGACTTCACGCAAGTCCACGTTGTGAAGCACTGGTGCTATCTGGGCAGCGCCCCCAGCACCGAAGCCGCCCGCCAACTGAGCCAAACGGCCTCTCAAGTGGCCGCCCATTTTGACGCCGATGGCTACAAGATTCTGTGCCGTCCGGTGCTCACGGGGAGCGTGGAGATGGTGGTGTTGTAGGGCTTGCCGCTGGCCCCGGCGGACCCGGGTTGAGTCGAGGAGCCTTGGCCAACTTCAGGGCATCAGGTCGATCAGAATTTCGTTGCGGCGGTTCCACGGCAAGGTGAATGGATCGTCGTAGCGGGCCACTTGGGCCGTGGGGCTGAGCTTCAGGTTCTTCGTTTTGGCCCAGGCCCGCAGGCGTTCGGTCTGCTCCTGAATGCTCGCTTGTGTGGTGAACCCACCAAAGCGCACCGACGCCACCTCGTGCTCGGCCACAGGGCGCAACTGAATCTGGGGGTTCAGGGGCTTGGGCAGGGTCTGCACGCTTTCAGCTGCTGGCATCACAAAGTGCACGCGCCAGCCTTCTGACTCGGGGGCGACGGTGACGGGCGCCGTCATCGAGATCTTGCGCTGGGCGCCCACTTCGGTCTGGACGTTGTCCCCAAAAATATAAGACGCAATGCGCCGAAAGCCATTGCGGCTGGCGGCGTCAAAGTCGCCGCTGATTTGGGTTTGCGCCACGGTGAATGCGGCGTAGCGGCGCACCTCAAAAGGCGGGTCTGAAACGAGCACGGTGTAACGCGGTTCTTCAATGGCCATGGCAGCCTCGCAAAAAAGGAACAAGAGGGGGTAAAGCCAGCGCATCATGGAGATTCGGTGTGGAGATGGTGTATTGAAGCCAATTCATCCTAGCAGTATCAGTGCCGCAACGTACGGACGCTGCTTGCAAGTGCTGAAATGGTGCAAGTCTTGGGCTTTTGCAGGCAGAGTTGCTTTCTGTATACTGTTTATTTGTACAGTATAAAACCAAGTCCCATTCCATGCTCGCCCTCATCGACGGCAACAATTTTTACGTCAGTTGCGAACGCGTTTTTCAGCCTTGGCTCAAAGGCCGCCCGGTGGTCGTGCTGTCCAACAACGACGGTTGCGCCATTGCCCGCAGTGACGAAGCCAAAGCCCTGGGCATCAAGATGGGGGCACCTTACTTTCAGCTGCGCGAACTCGAACGCGACGCGGGCCTGATTGCCCTGTCGGCCAATTTCGCCCTGTATGGCGACATGAGCGACCGCATGATGAGCCTGGCAGCGGGTTTGGGTCACACGCAAGAGGTCTATTCCATCGACGAAAGCTTTGTCGACCTGAGTGACATCCCCGGCGACCTGGTACGCCGCGCGCGCACCATCCGCCGGCGCATCTTGCAGTGGATCGGTATCCCGACCTGCATTGGCATCGGCCCGACCAAGACCCTGGCCAAATTGGCCAACGCGATTGCCAAAAGCGCCGAACGCAAACCCGGCAGCTACCCGGCGCACCATGCGCAAATCTGCCACCTGGGCGCGTGCAGCCCACAAGAGCTGGCCCAGCTGCTGCAGGCCACCGAAGTGGGTGAGGTGTGGGGCGTGGGTCCACGCATCGCGGCACGGCTGCGGGCGCACGGCATTGCCACGGCGCAAGACCTGGCGTGCATGAGCCCGGCAACGGCACGTGCCATGAGTTCGGTGGTGCTGGAAAAAACCGTGCGCGAGTTGCAGGGCACGCCGTGTTTTGTGTTTGAGGATGAGCCTGTGCCCAAGCAGCAAATCGCCTGCACCCGCAGCTTTGGCCAGCCGGTGACGGCGCTGGCCGACTTGGCGCAAGCGGTGACCGAGTTCGCTTGCCGCGCCGCAGAGAAGTTGCGCCAACAAAAGGCCCATGCAGCGCAGGTGCTGGTGTTCATTCGTACCAGCCCTTTCAGGCCGAAGGATGCGCCATACAGCCGCAGCGCCTGCCTGCCCCTGCCCGTGCCCACCAGTGACAGCGCACACATCACCCAAGCGGCGATCGCTTTGCTGCACAACATTTACCAGCCGGGTTATCGGTATGCCAAAGCAGGCGTGATACTGATGGGCTTACAGCCCGCCACGCGTCAGCAAATGACGCTCGACTTGTCGCGCCATGTGGGCGACGCACAGCCCGCCAACCGCATCAGGCTGATGGCCACGATGGACCAGATCAACCAACGCCATGGCCGTGGCAGTCTCAAGCTGGCCAGCGCGGGGATGGGGCAGATGCCGCAGATCTGGCGCATGAAACAGGCCTTCAAAACCCCGGCCTACACCACGGACTGGCGGAGCTTGTTGACCGTGCACAACGACGCGAATGCGCTGTACCAGCACTGGCCCTCACAGCATGGCGGGTATTGAAAAGACGACAGATCCCGCTGATAGACTCCATCCATAAAAAATTCAGCAACTTCTCGTTTTGCCCCCGACTTCCCAAACCCCCGCGACCCAGCCCGTCGAGACGCCCGACACACCCATTGATGTGGTGTACCTGTGGGTAGATGGCAATGATGCCATCTGGCGGGCCAAGCGACAGGAAGCCTTGACGCGCTTGCCTCGCGATACCGGCGCGGCCATGGCCCGTTACAGCAATGTGGAGGGCCGCTTTCGAGACAACCATGAGCTGCGCTACAGCCTGCGCGCGCTCGAAAAGTTTTTCCCCCAGCATGGTCATGTCTACATCGTGACCGATGCGCAGGCACCTGATTGGCTGTGTACTTCGGATCGGCTGACGGTGGTGGACCACCGCGAGCTGATGCCCGAATCGTCCTTGCCCACATTTGATTCTGGTCATATCGAATCGTGGATTCACCACATTCCGGGTTTGTCCGAGCGGTATTTTTATTTCAACGATGACGTGTTTTTGGGCGCTCCGCTGAACCCCACTGACTGGTTTACGCGCGACGGCTTTTATCTGACTTGGTCGGACGAGCCGCAGGTCACGGACGAGGCCATGCGCAAGGATGCGACTTCGCTGGAGAACGCCTGCCGCATGTCGATTGAGTGGCTACGGGCGCAAGCGCGCGCTGCTCTGGCCGGTAACACCGTTTTGTCCAGCCGCCAGCAAGACCCGTTGTACAAAAGCACGTTCCGCACGTTTGCGCACTCTCCCCGGCCCATGCGTCGCTCGCTGTTGCAAGAGTTGGAGAGCACCGCCCCGGAGCTGTTTGCGGGCGTGCGCTCGACGGTGTTTCGCAGCTGGGACAAGCCGACCATCGTGTCTGATTTTGTGTTGCGCTGGGCACTGGCCCACGGACTGGCGCAGATGCGCACTTACCGCCATCGGCATGTTTCCACGGGCGATACCGACCAGCAGACCCAGCTGCAGGCCTTGACGGCCGAGTTTGGAGCGCTCGATTTCTTTTGCATCAACGACACCACCGACGATGCGCACCCTGACGACCCGCGATTGCGCCAAGTTCAGTCGGTCTTAGAGGCGTTGCTGCCTCAGGCTTCGCTTTTTGAGAGGTCTGTGGGTGAAAGCGGTGATGTCGGCGTCAGCCAGCCAGAGGGGGTTGCAGCTGAGATTCACCAAGGCGTACACGCACCAGCGGCACACCAAAGCGCCGTGTCAGGCTCACGTCTGAGGGCTTGAGCGGAAAGACGCTGCCAGCGCCACGGCTTCTTTCACATCCAGGCAAATGCCATCGGCGCCCAGACTGCGGGCATCGTGCGCTTGCACCGTGAAGATGGGTCCGCCCAGCAAGACGCCCGGTTCAGGGTTGCCCGATGCGCCCTTGAGGGCGCGAATCAGGCTCGGCAAGGTCTTGAGTTGCGCTTCGGTCGCACACGAGATACCAATCACGTCAAACCACTCGTTGCTGACCGCGTGCACCAGCTCTTTTTCGGAGAGCGAGATTTCGATGACCACGTCCCAGCCGGCCTTGCGGAAAAAATCCGACACGATGGTCATGCCCAAAAAATGCTGTGAGCCGGGCGCAGAGGCCAACATGATGCGCTGCACATCGCCGCCGAGTTGTGGACCATTCTGGTATTCAAAGCCCAGGCGGTGCGTGATCTCGTGCATGCGCACCAGGCCGCAGGTGACTTCGGTGAAGTCGCACAGGTCTTGCTCCCACATCAGCCCCAGTTGTCGGGCGGCGGGGGCGATCAGTTCCAGAAAAATGCGGTCGGTGGTGACACCTTGGTGCAGCAGTTCATCGATGAACTGGGTGGTCTCGCTGGTCGAGCTGGATTTGCTCAGCGCCACAAATGTGGCCAGCTGTTTGGGGGTGATGCCGGGGCCGGCAATGGGCTCTTGGGCATCGGGCAGAGTCACCCGGTTGGCCTGGACCAGGCGCGGAATGATCTGGCTCTCAATGACCTCGGTCAGGGACCGCTTGCATTCGTCCTGCCCATTGGATGACTCATTGTTTTGCCGAGTCGCTGCGCGAGAGGTCAAGCCTTGTCCAAGGGATGACATGAGTGTCAGCAGAGCGCTTGCATGTGCCTTCCATGGGTGAAATGGAAAGCCCGGTAAGTTGAGGTACATCAAAGAGTCCAGAAGTTGGTTTTGACCTTAACCCGTTCAAACCGCCAGTGCAAGGCACCATCCTGTGGCTTTTCTAGGGGTTATCACCTGTAGTTGTGGTTTCAAAGTGCGGGCAAGGGTTACAGGAGGCTGCCTCGCGGCGCTGGCGTTTCGCGCAGCGGAAATTCGTCGGTGTTGTCTGCAATAGCGCAGGATGCGTCTTGGTGGATCTGGGCCATCATTTGGGTTTGCTTGAATGCGTGTTTGCTGCTTCTGGCGCGAACACGCATGCGCCAGATTTGAAACGAGCGCGCTTTCAGGCTTTGCCGCATGAGACTGATCACGCGGGCTTCATCCAAGCCGTAGCTCAGTGCGATTGCCTCAAAAGAAGTGTTGTCGTCCCAAGCCATCGCAATGATCTGAGAGGTATCGGCGTCGCTCAAATCATTGAAGTCAGTGATGGGCTTGTTCACGGTGCAGCGCCTCGCAGGAGTGTCATAACTCGATTCAAATGCCGCTGGGGCGCTTCAAGGATTGGTTGCGGTCGGCTGTCACCAGTTCAATCTGACGAATTTGGCCTTGACGACGCACACTCAAAGTCAGGGTGCTGCCCGCAGGCCCCAGGGCCGACAGGCGCCGGTAAAAGTCAGCCAGGTTGACCAGGGCTTGGCCCTGCAAGGCCAGCAAGGTGTCGCCCACCATGATGCCGCTTTGCGCAGCCGGACTGTTGGGCGAGACGCGCAGCACAGCCAGCCCCCCACCGGGCAAGGCCTGGCTGCTGATGCCCAGCCAAGAAGGTGCAGGACCGGGGCGTTTGCCTGTGCGAACCAACTCGGACAGGTGGTCTTTGAGCAAATTGACGGGCACATACAAATTGCCTGGCAGGGGCAGCTGGTCTCCAAACACGTCTTGCACCAGCAAAGAGCCGATGCCAACCAACTGACCCCGCTGGTCAAACAGGCCGGCGCCACTCCAGTTGTTCACGGCGGGCAAGGTCATGAGGGGGGACTCCAGCAGGTACTCCCATCCAGCGGCAAAGGGTTGGCGTGACACGAGCTCCAAAGCGGTGAGCTCGGATTCCCTTTGGCCCAATGTCCAGAGTTTCCCGGGTGTGGGCAGGGCATCCGAGTCACCCAAAGACACGGCTTCCAGCCGTAAAGGAACCAAGGCGCGGATCAGGCCCAGGCCGCTGGCGTTGTCCACGGCACGTACTTGCCCGGGAATGGTTCGGCCTTGGTGGTCAACCAGGTCCACCGTTTCTGCTTCCAGCAGCAGGTAGCCGATGGTCAGCACCAGGTCCGGCGCGATGACCACGCCCGAGCCTTGTCTTTGTTGTCCCAGGGTGCGTGCCGTGCTGGCTTGTGCATCGCTGCGGGCTTGGACCCCCACGACCGATTGCATGATCCGTTTCACAGTGGGCGCAGTCAGATCGGGCTGTGCCCATGCCCAAGGCCCAGCGAGCAGGCTCGCACACAATGCGATCAACAATCGGTAGCTCATGGTCATTCCCGCAAATCGGCAATCATTGGCATGGGTTCGGTTCATGCAGACTGGCCATTGTGTGGCGGGCGGGCTTAACCCCATGCCGTGGGAGCTTACTGCCGAGCTTTCACTTGGGCAGGTCGCGGGCACCGCTCTCGGGGCGGTACATTTTGAACAGTTGCTCGTGGCCGATGGTGAAGTAATCCCCTGCGCCGCCTCCGCGCAGAATATGTCCTGCATTGGCGGTGTCGTACACCCCGGCCTTGAGCAAGCGCTGGTCGATGTGGATACCCACTACTTGGCCAAAGACCATCCAGGTCTCAATTTTCTGGCCCTGCAGATCCTCCAGTTGCAGAATCTGTGTGCAGCGGCACTCAAAGCTCACTGGACTTTCTGCCACACGCGGCACACTCACCAGCCGAGAGGCCTCGGGCGTCAGGCCCGCCAGATCAAACTCACTTACCTCGGGCGGCACTGCCTCGCAGGTTTGGTTCATCACCTCGGCCAGCTCACGCGTGACCAGATTCCAGACAAATTCACCTGTGGCTTCGATGTTGTTCAATGAGTCCTTGCGCCCGATGCTGGCAAATCCGATCACGGGCGGCACGTAATTGAAGGCGTTGAAGAAACTGTAGGGGGCCAGGTTCAGAACCCCGCTGGCGCTTTGGCTGGAGATCCAACCAATGGGACGTGGGCCCACGATGGCGTTGAACGGGTCATGCTTGAGGCCGTGGCCGAGGTGGGGTTCATAAAAATGCATCATGGCCTGACTTTAAGGGGCGGGCCGCATCTGGCGCAGTCATGCGCAAGACAGTGCCTGCAGACTATGATGTCGATTCCAAAGGAAGCGCATGAACAGACCTCTTCTTGACGAGTCGGCCATTCACCCCGCCATTCGCCAACGCATTGCAGAACACCACCTGCCAGTCATCCAGCAGGTCCAAAATGCCATAGCCCAGCATGCTGTGGTGGTGGTCGGCTTATCGGGTAACCCTTTTGTAGGCAAGGCCCGCAAGGCGCTGGCCGCAGCAGGTGTGGCGCACGAGTACATCGAGTTTGGCAGCTATTTCTCGCAATGGCGTTTGCGCAATGCCCTCAAGATGTGGACCGGCTGGCCCACTTTCCCGATGGTGTTTGTGCGCGGTACTTTGGTGGGTGGGGCCGATGACCTGCGCCGCCTGATCGACAGCGGCGAACTCCAGACCTTGCTCAAAGCTTGAGCGACATGGTTGCACTCGCAAAACCCGAGTTGTGGCGCACCGAGGTGGGCGATGCGGTGGCTGTGCTCCACATTCCCGGTGCATTGAAGCGGCCACGCGCGTTTGACATCGATGTGAGCCTGCTGGTGCGCGTGCCCGAAGACCATGCCGAGGCTTGGCACGAATTGACGTTGGAGATCGACGGCAAGCTGCAATGGCAGCGTCGCATCGCCAGCAGCTGTCCGGGCCAGACCGACGGGCTCGATTACCACTGCCGAGTGGTACTCGAAGCCGGTCCTGCCTTGCGCATCCGCGCAGTAGCGGGCACCCGGGGTGCGGTAGTGCAGCGCCTTCAGATCGAAGCGCGAGAAGACCTTTAGCCTCAGCCAATCACCGCCCACTCGCGCAGCGGCCTGTTGTGCAACAGCCGCTCAAAGCCCAGTTCATCGACGGCAATGGTGGTGGACTTTCCCTGGAGCATCCATTCGGCCAACGCCAAACCAGCCCCGGCCGCATGTTGCATGCCGTGGCCTGAAAACCCGTTGATGAAATACAGGTTGCGCAGCGCAGGGTGCGGGCCGATCACCGCGTTGTGATCGAAGGTGTTCATCTCGTAATAACCCGCCCAGGCCCGCTCTACCCGCAAGGCTGCGAGGGCCGGAATGCGGTGCGCGAGCGAGGCCCATTGTTCGTCGTTCCATTCGGCCCAGTCGGGCTCCAACGGCAGGCCAGGTTGGGTGTGCAAAGGCTCTGCACCGCTGATCAAAAATCGGCCTTCGGGCCGCAGCCACCAGCCACTCGGGTCGATCAGCAAGGGGCACTGCGGCAGTGGCTCGGGACAGGACAGCACAAACACGGTGCGCCGCGCCGCTTCGATGGGCAATCGCACCCCGGCCATGGCGGCCACTTCGCCGGCCCAAGGCCCTGCTGCGTTGACCACTTGGCCGCAGAGCAAGGTGTCTCCACTGGCCAACTGCACCGCGGTGACTTGCGCGGCGGTGTGGTCCAAGCCTGTTACCCGGTCGTGCAGGCGCTGAACGCCCTGCGACATGGCTTTTTTCAAAAACGCTTGGTGCAGGGCAGGGCCGTCAAACCAACCCTCACCGCTCAGGCCCAGGCTACCGAGGGCCACATCCTCCACGTTCAGCCAGGGGTAGCGCTGGCGCAGGTCCTCTGGGCTGAGCAAGGCCACATCGGCTCCGGCTTGCTTTTGGATGTGATGTGCGGTGTGCAGGGCTGCCGCTTGCTCAATCTGGGCCAGGTACAGGTAGCCGGGCTCCTGCAAACCCAGCGCCACCGCATGATCAGGCAGGCCCAGGTGCTGCTCGGCATCGCGCAAAAACGCGATGCCGTACTGGCTCAGGCGGATATTGACGGGGCAGGTGAACTGCTGGCGAATCGAGCTGGCCGACAGCGACGATGAGGCTTTTTCGTAACGCGTGTCCGACTCGACCAGCGTGACACGCAGGTCCGGTTGCAAGCGAGTCAACCAATAAGCCGTGGCTGCGCCCATCACGCCGCTGCCCACGATCACCACATCGGTGCGGGTCATGCGTGAGCGCCTTCAGCCAGAGCCGCGCGGTACACCAGGCGTGCCGCCACAGTGTCTTCCACCGCCTGGCCCAGCGATTTGAAAATGAGGGTGGTGCCCGCCGGGGGCGGTGCAACACGGCCGCACAAAATCTCGCCAATCTCGGCCTCGACCCGTGCCCCAGAAAGCATCACGTCGCCCGACTCTTTCTCGGCCGCCTCGCGCTGGTCGGCCACCACCCAGTGGGCCATGGCCGCATCGTCCAGCTCGCGCCAAGTGGGGCGGGGCGCACCCACGGCCGCCACAAAGGCACCCGGCTTGAGCCACGCGCCTTGCAAGACCGGCTCGCTGGCATTGGTCACGGTGCAGACGATGTCCGCCTCGCGCACGGCTGCTTCGGCGCTGGCGCATGCCACGCCGCCTATGTCTTGTGCACACTGCTGTGCATTGGCCGCTGTTGGGCTCCACACGCGGATCTCGGACACCTCGCGCACGGCTCGCAGCATTTGCGCGTGGCTGCGGGCCAGCACGCCGCTGCCCAGCATGGCCACCACCTGCGGAGTGCGCGGCACCAGCGCATCGGCCGCCACTGCAGAGGCCGCGGCCGTGCGCATCACGGTGATGGTGTTGCCCTCCATGACCGCCAGCGTCTGGCCCGTGGCCGGGTCCATCAGCACGATGGTGCTGAGCAAGGTGGGTAAGCCTTTTTGCGCATTGCCCGGCACCAGGGTAATGAGCTTGGTGCTGAGCGCATCGCCCAGCTGCGCGGGCTTTAAAAACAGCAGGCCTTCGTTGGACGTCTCGCCAATCGGCATGACCAAGCGCAGCGGCTGCACCACCTGGCCCAGCGTCAACGCCATCAGGGCTTCGCGCACGCCTTGCAACAGGTCGGGCACGCTCAGCAGTTGCTGCACGCGGGTTTCGTCAAAGTAATGAACCATGTGAGGTCTCCAAACAGATCGCCAGTGGCCAACCTTGATTCAAGCCAGGCCAAGAACCGCTCCCCCCAAGCATTAGCAACATGTGCACGGTTCGGGCATCCGGCTCGGGGTGCAGGTATGCACAGCGGTATGGTAGACAATTCAGACGTTTGGACTTGACGTGTCCGGGACCCATGGGAGTTGTTTGTGAAATTCAAGATGTCAGAAAAGTCCTTGTTTGCCGTGCTGCTTCGTTCGCCTTGGTGGATCAGTTTCGTTCTGGTTGGCGTCATTGCCGTGTTGGCGGGTGCCTTGTTGCCTAAGGAATATGCCGGTGTGGGCATGCTGGGGGGATTTCCTTTTTTCGTGATTGGTTGCATGGCCATGTGGCGCCAACGCCATTTGCCCAGTGCGGCCGTGATCGAAAAAGGTTTGCAAACACTCGCCAGCATGGGCTGGCGTGATTTTTCGGCTTTGCTGGACAGGGCCTTCACCCAACAGGGCTACACCGTCAAGCACCTGAGCGGGGCGGCGGACTTGCAGCTGGAAAAGAAGGGCGTGCTCACGGTGGTCAGTGCCAAACGCTGGAAAGCGGCGGCTTTGGGGGTGGAGCCTTTGCGCGAATTGGTGGCATTCCGCGATGCTTTGGAAGCCAGAAATAGCGTGTGCATCACCTTGGGTCAGGTCAGCGCCAAAGCTCGTGAGTATGCGGAGCAAAACCGCATCACGCTCATCTCGGATGCAGACTTGGTTGTGCTGACCGCTCAAACCCTTCAAGCTTCCTGATGCAGTGAACCGAAAGCGTCGGCATGCGCGAACATGGCCAAGTCATCAGGCTAAAAAAAGGACTTAGATTTCTCTAAGTCCTTGATTTCGTAAGAATTTTGGCTCCTCAACCCGGGCTCGAACCAGGGACCTACGGATTAACAGTAAAGAAATCCGTTGACTGATCGTGCCGAACCCTTATGGAATAAGGGCTGTAGCCAAGTGTCAGCCTTTGCTACCTTTGAGCGTGAACGAATCGCAGCGAGGATTCGTGAGATTAAACAGATGCAGAAGGTGCAGGGCAAATTCACGGGCGGTCGCCGTGCGTTTGGCTGTAACGTGGTGGATGGAATGAAGGTGCCACGTGAAGACGAACAGGCGGTGATCCGTCAGATGCGAGCCATGCGTGACGCTGGCGCTGGGTGCCGTGAAATTGCTGAGTGGATGGGTGCCACGCAAGAACGTAAGATGACGTTTATGGGGGTGAAGCGGACTCTTTCGAGTGGCTTGATATCTGATAGCTGACATTCGCGCACTGAAGTCAATGGGCGATGGCAAGATGCTAGCGCTAAGGCTGCTTTTCTAACGTAAGTCTGCCTGATCTGCTTTGGTTTTCTATCTAGCGAGGACTACCGATGACAAGGTCATAAGACTTGTTTTGGTTATCTGTGCACTCTCCAATGCCACTTGAGCCAATGTAGCGAAATTGGCAACGTAGTGTGCTTCCATCGCCTGCTTGTAAAAAAGCCTGACCCATGTTCGACCCAGGAATGAAAGCCGTTCCGTATGAGCTTCCGAAAGCCTGTGCAGTGCGTGTTCCAGAAAAGGCGGTGGCTGTACCGTAGGTCTGGGTACTGATTACGTTGCCGCCATCAAAAATATATTTCCCCGTAAATATCTTTCCGCTAACCGTTACTTTCATCGACTTATCGCTGCTGTTTGCCTCACCTTGTCCACCGGCAGAGCCATCTCGGGAGTGCAGTTGAAGGGGGTACGCGCAGGCGGTCAGCAAGGTAACCAAAGAGACGATAAATAGTTGCTTGATCATTGGATTTATGTGTTCAGCTAAACGAAGAAAGTTGACTAAGTCTATCCAAAGATTACAAATTCAACCACTAAACTTTGGACTTTAGTGGTTTGCCAAAGAAAAAGGGGCTACGTTTTCACGTAACCCCTTGACTTTATTCGAGTTTTTGGCTCCTCAACCTGGGCTCGAACCAGGGACCTACGGATTAACAGTCCGGCGCTCTACCGACTGAGCTATTGAGGAACAGCTTGCAATTATAGGGTGATTTTGAGGCTGTTTTGAGAGGGAGGCGCAGTTTTTTGCAAATTTCCGATCAAGATTTGCAAGGCCCTGGCTGTCTGTTCGGGATGGCTGGCCCCTGTGATGGCTCGAACCACCGCAATGGAGCCGACGCCGCTTCGCATCACGGCCGGCATGCGCGCTTCGTCGATGCCGCCAATGGCCACCAACGCATGGTGTTGCATCAGCCGGGCATAGGCGTTCAGACGTGACAGGCCTTGGGGGGCGGTTTGCATCTGCTTGAGGGTGGTCGGGAAAATGGCCCCCAACGCCAGATAGCTGGGGCTGGCAGCATCGGCGCGCAGCATTTCGGCATAACCATGGGTGCTGAGTCCCAGGCGCAAGCCCGCCTGCCGCAGTTGTTCAAGAGGGGCGTCGTCCATGTCCTCTTGACCCAGGTGGACGCCATAGGCAACTTCTTCGATGGCGATTTGCCAATGGTCGTTGATGAACAGCAAGCTGTCCGTCCCACGCACAGCTTCAATGGCACGGCGAACTTCCAGGCGGATGGCGTCCTGGTCTTGGGATTTGAAGCGCAGTTGCAAGGTCTTGACGCCAGCCTGGGCCATGCGGCTGACCCACTGAGCATCTGGCAAAACGGCGTAGAGACCCAAGTCACGGGGACAGCTTGCAAAGGCATTTTTTCTGGCGCCTGTGGGAATGCCGAAGTCTTGCGCCAAGCTTGGCCAGTCGTCAATAGAAAAATGCCCTGTTCGTTGGGTCTGCTTTTGCCAGGCATGGGCCACGCACTGTGCATCTGCTTCCAAAAAGCCTAGCCCACGGCAAGCCTGCAAGACGCCTGCATGTTCCACGTCCCAGCCAGCATCCCGGTCTTGTGCGCTCAGGTCTTGAGTGCGGGGCTCACCCGCCAGCATGCCGGCGTGTTTTTGGACCAGGGCGTGCGCGATGTCTTGGGTGGTGTTCATGCCTGATGCCAAAAAGGAGTGCCCAGCACCGGTGTGCTGGGTTGGGCGTTGTCTTGCGCTTGCATGGTGCCCGCCAAAAAAGCGGTACGACCCGCCAACACAGCTTGGGCAAAGGCTTGCGCCATGCGAACTGGGTCTTGCGCCAGGGCCACGGCCGTGTTGAGCAGCACGCCGTCATAGCCCCACTCCATGACTTGGCAGGCATGCGAGGGCAGGCCCAGGCCAGCGTCCACGATCATGGGTACATCAAGTCGCTCACGCAGGGTGCGCAGGGCATGGGGGTTGATCGGTCCCTTGCCGGTGCCGATGGGGGCCGCCCAAGGCATCACAGCCTGACAGCCCACATCGACCAGACGTTGGCACAAGACCAGATCGTCGGTGGTGTAGGGCAATACCTTGAAGCCCGATTGAATGAGCGCAGCCGCGGCGGCAGGCAGGTTCAGGGTGTCGGGCTGCAGGGTGTAATCGTCGCCAATCAATTCGAGTTTGATCCAGTCTGTCTCGAAGACTTCGCGGGCCATTTCAGCCGTGGTGATGGCTTCTTGCACACTGTGGCAACCGGCGGTGTTGGGCAACACAGGAACCTTGACCTGGCGCAGCAAGTTCCAGAAACTTTGCGAGGCCTCACCCGCGCTGCCCGTTTGTCGCCGCAGCGATGCGGTCAACATGGCGGGCGCAGATTGTTCAATGGCTTCGATCAACACGCTGGGAGATGGGTAGCGCGACGTGCCCAACATGAGGCGGCTCTCGAAGTGTTCACCATAGAGCAAGAGAGGATCTGTGGTCATCGTGGTGTTGTTCATGGGTTCAGCCGCCTGTGATGGGGGCAATCAATTCGATTTGGTCGCCATTTTGCAGCACATGCAGGGGGTATTGCGGGCGTGGCACAAACTGCAAATTGACCGCGGCTGCAAAGGGGGGACGAATCCCGACCGATGTGATGGCATCGGACAGCGTGGCACCTTGAGGCAGCTCGTGTGGCGCATGGTTGATGCGCACATGGATGGTCTGTTCAGGCATGTTGGAACTTCAGGTTGAATTGGGAGGCCAGGTGGGTGGTTTGGTGTTGTACCCACTCCATCACCACGTCGAGCATGGCCGGTGAGATCAAGAAACCATGGCGATACAAGCCGTTGATTTGCAATGAGCGTTCACTCAGGCAGCGGATGGCCGGTAGGTTGTCGACCAGTGTGGGGCGGGCCTGTGTACTGGCCTCCAGAATGCGCGCCTCGGAAAAACCGCTGTGCACGGTGTAGGCGGCACTGAGCAGCTCCAGCGTCGAGCGGACACTCACGGCCGAGAGGTCTTCGGTCTCGATCTCCGTGGCGCCGATCACAAACACATGGTTTTCTTTGGGAGCGATGTAGATCGGGTAGCGCGGATGAATCAGCCGGGTGGGGCGCTGCAGGCTGACCTCGGGCGCGTAAAGCCGCAGCACCTCGCCCCTGACACCGCGCAGTTGGGTCCAGTTTTCGCGGGCACCCAGGCCTCGGCAGTCAAAGACCCAGTCGGGTTGACCGGGCTGGCCGGGCTGAAAGTCGTCGGGTGAAGCAGGGCTGTTCCAGCGCACATCCACGCCCAGTTGCGTCATGCCTTTGAGCAGTGACGCCAGCAGTTCCCGGTTGTCCAGTTGGCCTTCGCCAGGCAAATACAGGCCTTGGTTGAAGCGCTCCTCCATGCCCGGCTCATAGCTTTGCAGTCCATGCACGTCCAGTCTTTGGATCGAAGGTAATTCGGGGCATTGTTGTTGGGTGCGCAACAACAGGCCTTCAAACCGTTTGGCCTCGGCCGCATCCTGTCGGTGCCACAGCACCAGAGTGCCGTTTTGTTGAAAGAAAACCGGTTCGGGCAGGGTTGCGATCAATTGTGGCCAACGCGTGAGACCGTGATGACCCATTCGCACAACGGGCATTTCGGTGATGGCCGACTCGGCCAAGGGCGCCAGCATCGCGGCGGCCACCCGCGCAGCCGAGCCTTGCCCATCGGCGCCCTGGGCTTCATGCACCTGGACCTGATGACCGTTTTGCGCGAGGGCGTTGGCCAGTAAACGCCCCATCAGGCCAGCGCCCAAAATCACACTGGAAGTGGTGGCGCTCATGTCATGTCCCCCAGGTTGGATCGCGGATAATTTCGGGCATGAACCACCACGAACGTTATGCACGCGTGCTCACCATTGCTGGATCGGACAGCGGTGGTGGGGCAGGCATTCAGGCCGACCTGAAAACTTTTGCCGCTTTGGGTTGTTATGGCATGAGCGCGATCACCGCTCTCACGGCCCAAAACACCGTAGGCGTGCAAAGCATCCATGCCGTGCCCGCCCCGTTTTTGAAGGCGCAGATTCAGTCGGTCATGGATGACATCGGGGTCGATGCCCTGAAGATCGGCATGCTGCACGAGCCAGCCATTGTCGATGTGGTGGCTTGGGCCATTGACCATTACCACATTGACCATGTGGTGCTGGACCCGGTGATGGTGGCCACCAGTGGTGACCGCTTGATTGCACAAGAGACGGTGCAGGTTCTGGTGCGCGAATTGTTCCCACGGGTTTCGGTGGTCACGCCCAATCTGGACGAAGCCCAGCTGCTTTTGGGGCGCGATATTCCGGATGCACAGGCCTTGGATGCTGCGGCGCAGGCGCTTTTGGCACTGGGGACTCCGGCGGTTTTGCTCAAGGGCGGTCATCTGGCCAGTGATGAGGTGGTGGACTTGTTGGTGCAGTTGAATGGACCGACGAGGCGCCTGGCTTCGGCCCGTATACCCAGCCGAAATGTGCATGGCACGGGTTGCACTCTGTCGTCTGCCATTGCCGCACATTTGGCCTTGGGTCATGGCTTGGAAGAGGCCGTGGTTTTGGCAAGAAGCTTCATCTTGAATGCCATTGCCCAGGGCGCTCAGGTCGGCACAGGGCAGGGTCATGGCCCTTTGAATCATGGTTTCGCGCCCGAACCACTTCGCCGTTTTCGGGTCGCGTGACGGGCCCCGGTCGTGCGGCAGGCACCATTCGGTGCGTTGGCGCAAAACACCCATGTTCGATAACCCCGAGACGGGTGGTTTGCCTGGTGATGAAAGCTTGGTCAAAGTCTGTTGCCACGTTCAGCACATGAAAACCACGCCGGATGGGCCAGTCTGGCAAGCATGCCAAGGCCTTTCGCATTGAGCGGGCTTCCCTGCGCGAGGATTACCTCAATCAGGTTCAAAGGGACTTTCTCAGTCGAAGACTTCGCAGCCTTCAACACCCCCAGCAGGATCTTTGCGATTGCAAAGAAAAGAAACGATTTTAAGTCAGGCCCAGGCGTTGATGCAGCAAAGTCGAGGTGGTGGTGTACTGCAGCAGGGTTTTTTCAGTCGGTCGAAGCAGGGCCGAGGCGCCGAATGCTGCCAAGGTGGCTTCGTGGAAGCCGCAAAGGATGAGTTTCTTTTTGCCGGGGTAGGTGTTGATGTCACCCACCGCAAAAATGCCGGGCTCTGGCGTCGCGAAGTTTTCGGTGTTCACCACCAGCTGCTTGCGCTCCATGGCCAGGCCCCATTGCGCCACAGGGCCGAGTTTGGGCGAGAGGCCGAGGCAAGTTTGCAACACATCCAGATTCAGCCACTCTGTCTCACCTTGCGGATTGAGCAGTTCCAGCGCTTTCAGGCGGCCTGCTTCGCTGCGCAGGCCGGTCGGTTGTCCGGCCACAAAGCGCATGCGGCCCTGTTCGCAGGCCTGGCGCATTTGCGAAATCAACGACGCATCGGCGCTGAATTGGTTGCGGCGGTGCAGCAGCGTCACGCTGGCAGCCGCTTGTGGGCCGGCGAGGGCGCTCAGGCAGGTCAGCAAGGTGGTGTCGCCGTCACCCGCGACCACCAAGTGCTGGTTTGTCCAGCGCTCAGGGATGGGGGGCTCGGCAAAGACTTGCGTCCCCTCAAAAGCCGCCAGGCCGTCGAGCACCATGCGGCGCGGCACAAAAGCGCCCACGCCAGCGGCGATGAACAGGGTGCTGGTGTGAAATGTCTGACCTGAATGGGTCATCACCTGCAGGCGCTGGTCAGGCAGGCGCTGGACGCTGTCGACTTGCTGGCCCAGGTGAAGGGTGGGTTTGAACGGGGCAATTTGCTGCTGTAAGCGCTCAATCAGTTCGAGACCGGTGCAAAACGGGATGCCGGGGATGTCGTAGATGGGTTTGGAGCCGTACAGCTCTGTGCATTGGCCGCCCACATGGGGCAGGGCATCGATCAAGTGGCAGTGCACGCCTTGCAAGCCCAACTGGAACACTTGGAACAGGCCCACGGGACCTGCGCCAATGACCAGCGCTTCGGTGTCGATGGGGGCGGTCATGAGGGGCTGCTTGCGAGAAAAAGGCCGAAAAATTCGGCCTTCAAAAGGTTCAGCGGATCAACTCGGACAGTTTGCCGGTCTTGTCTTTCCACTCGTCAGCGCTGGCCAGAGGCGTTTTGCGCTTGGTGATGCTCTTCCAGCCAGGCAAGACGGCCAGTTCAGCGTTCAGCTGAATCATGTGCTGCTGGCCCGCGGGCAGGTCTTCTTCGGCAAAGATGGCATTGACCGGGCACTCAGGAATGCACACAGCGCAGTCGATGCACTCATCTGGGTCGATGGTCAGGAAGTTGGGGCCTTCGCGAAAGCAATCCACTGGACAAACGTCCACACAGTCGGTGTACTTGCACTGGATACAGGATTCGGAAACAACGTGGGTCATGATGGACTTGGAGTGATGAGGTTTTGCGCAGCCAAACAACGCATGGCGTGCATTTTAGGGGGATTCGGCCCCGTCCGGCACCCAGTAATGGGTTGCCTATGAAGCCAACAGGGCTTTGGAGACCATGAAAAATGAGCAGATCCGCCTGCCAGCTTGGGTCCCGTAGGCCTCTGGGGGCACAGATCTGGCTTGAGTGAAGGTGCTTCTGAACCCAGGTGGATCAGGCTATAATCCGACTGTTTTGCGATTTGCAAAGCGCACGTCAATGGCTTTTCCGGCCGCTGGCGCAAGTCATTAACCCGCCGACATTCCACTCGAATCAGGCGAAAAACAAGGAAATTCCATGATCGCTTCTTCGATCAAGGCCGAGGTCGTCAAGGCCAACGCTCGTGCTGCCAACGACACTGGCTCCCCCGAAGTTCAAGTCGCTTTGCTGACTGCTCGCATCAACGAGTTGACCCCCCACTTCAAGACACACGCCAAAGACCATCACGGTCGCCGTGGCCTGCTGCGCATGGTCAGCCGTCGCCGCAAGCTGCTGGACTACCTCAAGTCCGTGATGCTGACCGTTACGTTGCGCTGATCGCCAAGCTTGGCCTGCGTACGTAATCGTCTCTCCAGATGAAAAGCGCCTG
>JACCDH011358815.1_pt1 | contig 18135 bp, 15 predicted proteins | sample 7442481 | NCBI WGS metagenome assembly JACCDH01 (sample SAMN15323433, study PRJNA562643) | freshwater metagenome | isolation source: river surface water | place: USA:Blue River Watershed | collected 2017-08-15 | reverse complement strand
GGCATTAATGATGCAACTAAAGAGGGGACGTTCCTCAAAACTCGGAGTTGGTTCGTAGCGGATTTGATTGGGGATGAAGAGTTGCACTGCATTGGGTAGATGCAGTAAATCCCGATTCCAGGTGAAGACCGCATTAAATTGAGCCAAGTACTCTAGATCCCGATTGAGCGGGCAAATGATGGGATTTTCGGTGGCGATGAGGTATTTAGGGCTTGGTAAATTAAAAATCGTTTGCCCATCGTGTAAGAGATGAAAGGCAATGGGGCGACCCAGATTCACGTCGGGGTTATTGAGCTCCACCCCGAGCTTTAAAAACTCCGAGCGCAAGAGCCGATTGGTGTAGGTTGGGTTATAGGTATGATGTCTATCTATTTCCTCAAAAGAGGCGTTTTGAACTCGGTCTGGTTGGTAATAATTGGCAAAAAGCATCGTTAATGACTCTATTTGGCTCCCGAGGCGCACGTAAAACGCCCATTCATCAAGCAAGCATCTTACTGGCTGGCCCCGTTCGCAATGTAGCCGCCACCATTGAGCGCGAGGTGCAAACTTTGTTTGCGAGTCTAGAGGCGTTTTCCGAGGTGCATTGCCTTGTGATCGAAAGCGACTCCAACGATGATACCGTGAAAAAATTGGAAGAGCTCAGTAAAACACTTCCCCGCTTTTCGTTTGTGAGCAAGGGCCAATTAGCTCAGCAATTTCCCCGAAGAACCGATCGCATTGCCCTGTGCCGCAATGCCATTATTGATGCGGTGGCTACCAATCCCGATTACGCCCACATCGATTACATTGCCATGGCCGATATGGATGGCATGAATAGCCTCATCACCCCTGAGAAAATCGCGCAGTGCTGGGAGGTCGATGAAGCCTGGGATGTGATAACTGCTAATCAGTTGGGACCCTATTATGATATTTGGGCGCTACGCCATCGCGATTGGTGCCCGACTGACTGTTGGCAGCTAAAAACGGCACTGGAATCCGTGATTGGCGATCAACCGGCGGAGAATTTAGCGGTCACTGCCAGGCAAGTCACGCTTGATCCGCAAGGAGGGTTGATTGAAGTCGATTCCGCCTTTGGGGGCTTGGCTATTTACCGAAGAAACGCCTTTTTGGCAGGGCGCTACGCGGGAACCGATCCAGAGCATGGCTATGATGTGGCCGATCACGTGCCGTTTCATGAGGACTTGCGCAAAAAAGGGTATAAAGTTTATATTAATTGTGCACTCATTAATTGCGCGCAATACCCGGACGCAATTGAGCCAGTATTGCCCCAAAAACCCAAAGGGGCACTCAAACTGATTCAGCGGTTGGGGCAGGCGCTTTTTGGAAAAAAAAGATTTAATAAATATTTGGATTTAATGAAATCCCCCCTAAATTAACTCACTATGATTCTCGTTACTGGCGGCGCAGGTTTTATTGGCGGCAATTTTGTACTCGATTGGCTCAAAGACCCCAATGCCGAAGGCATTATTAATCTCGATAAATTAACCTATGCGGGGAATCTAGCGACCCTTGAATCTTTAAAGAGCGATCCACGCCATGTCTTTGTGCATGGGGATATTGGTGATCGCGCACTCGTTAATAACCTTTTACAAGAGCATCAGCCGCGAGCGATTGTGAACTTTGCCGCCGAGAGCCATGTCGATCGCTCGATTCATGGCCCGGCTGATTTTATTGAGACCAATATCGTAGGTACCTTTAATTTGCTTGAATGTGCGCGCGAGTACTGGAATGGCTTACAAGACGATGCAAAGCAAAAGTTTCGCTTTCACCATGTCTCAACCGATGAGGTTTATGGCTCACTCGCATCCACCGCCCCAGCCTTTACCGAAACCCATCCCTATGAGCCCAATAGCCCGTATTCAGCCTCCAAAGCCGCCTCGGATCATTTGGTGCGCGCTTGGTTTCATACCTATGGCTTACCGGTTGTGACCACCAATTGCTCGAATAACTATGGCCCCTATCATTTTCCAGAGAAACTCATCCCGCTCGTGATTCTTAATGCGATCAATGGCAAGCCGTTGCCCATTTATGGCGATGGCCAGCAAGTGCGCGATTGGCTCTACGTGGGCGATCACTGCACCGCGATTCGCACTGTCCTTGCCAAAGGGCGTTTGGGCGAAACGTATAACATCGGCGGCTGGAACGAAAAGGCAAACCTCGAAGTGGTAAATACCATCTGTCAGATTTTAGATGGCCTCAAACCACGAGCCGATGGACAGTCCTACGCCACCCAAATTACTTTTGTCAAAGATCGCCCTGGGCACGATCGACGCTACGCCATTGATGCTCGCAAAATCGAGGGCGAGTTCGGTTGGCGACCCGCTGAAACCTTTGATTCGGGGATTCGAAAAACAGTCGAGTGGTATCTCGAGAATCCATCCTGGGTAGAAGGTGTGGTCAATGGCTCGTACCGCGATTGGTTACAAAAGCAATACAGTTAACTTTCTGCATATTGCTCGATGAATATCCTTGTTTTTGGTAAAGATGGCCAATTAGGCAAAGCCTTTCAGAGTGTCCTTGAGACTCAAAAGCTTCATGCTCTGCATCGCATTTACTTTGTGGGGCGTGCACAGTGCGACTTTAGTAATGCTGATGCAGTATCCAATCTTCTGCAAGAAATCCAGCCGCAATTGATTATCAATGCCGCTGCGTACACAGCAGTAGATCAAGCTGAACAAGAAATTGATTTGGCGTATGCAGTCAATGCCAATGCGCCGGCTATCATGGCGCGTTATGCTGCACAGGTGGGTGCAACCCTTTTGCACTACTCCACCGATTACGTCTTTGATGGTACGAAAACCACTCCTTACCTCGAGAGCGATACGCGCAATCCCTTAGGGATTTATGGCAAAAGCAAAGCCGCCGGTGAAGCAGCAATTGAGGATGCCTTTAGCCGTGTGCAAAACAAGCGCGCTCAATTTGCGATTTTGCGCACTGGTTGGGTCTATGGTGATGGGGGCAACTTTATTCGCACGATTTTGCGGCTCGCTAAAGAGCGTGAAGCCCTCAAAGTGATTGCTAATCAATATGGCGTGCCAACGAATGCCTTTTGGTTGGCGAGTATCAGTCTAGCCTTCGTTCTTAACGAGAACCATCAGCTGCGATCCTTTCCGTCGGGGATTTACCACGCCATCCCCCAAGGAGAAACTACTTGGCATGAATTAGCGTGTTTTGCGGTTCAGGTTGCTCTTGATGCGGGCACAAATCTAAAATTGCGTCCCGATCAGATTGCTGCAATCCCTGCCTCTGAGTACCCCTTACCAGCGCCGCGACCCATGAACTCACGCATGGCACGACCTGCCTTAGATGTGCTCATAAATCAGATCTATAAAGGCGGTGATGTGACAAAATTGCAGCAATGGCAACAATCATGGCAAGAGCTAGTCACAGACTATGTTAAAGACCTAGCCCTTCACAAGCACATCTAAGCGATTTTTAAGGGCACTCATCCGATGATAGTTAATTCGAAGAATTCAAAAATGCGCAAGGGCATTATTTTGGCTGGAGGTTCTGGCACGCGTTTGTATCCCGTCACGCAAGCGGTTTCTAAACAATTAATGCCAGTGTATGACAAGCCGATGGTGTATTACCCGCTAACCACCCTCATGCTTGCCGGCATTCGCGATATTTTGTTAATTTCCACTCCGCACGATACGCCGCGCTTTACCGAGTTGCTGGGTGACGGTTCGCAGTGGGGTTTAAATATTACGTACTGCGTGCAACCCTCACCCGATGGCCTCGCACAAGCCTTTATTTTGGGACGCTCTTTTGTGAGCAATCATCCAAGTGCCTTGGTCCTTGGGGATAATATTTTTTATGGTCATGAGCTCGTGGAGCAACTACAACGTGCGAATGCGCAAACCGATGGTGCAACGGTATTTGCCTATCACGTGAATGATCCCGAGCGTTATGGCGTGGTGGAGTTTGACAAAGATTACAAGGCACTCTCAATTGAAGAAAAACCCCAAAAGCCTCGCAGTAGTTATGCGGTAACCGGTCTTTATTTTTACGATACCCAAGTCTGCGATATCGCTGCCTCGATCAAACCGAGCGCCAGGGGAGAGCTTGAGATTACCGATGTGAACCGGGTTTATTTAAACAATAGTGCATTAAGCGTTGAGATTATGGGGCGCGGCTATGCCTGGCTAGATACCGGCACACACGACTCTTTACTCGATGCCGCGGGTTTTATAGCCACCCTGCAAAAACGCCAAGGTTTAATGGTGGCCTGCCCTGAAGAGATTGCGTATCGCCAGGGTTGGATTAGTGCAGCAATGGTGGAGAAGGTGGCTAGTCAATTGAGTAAAAATAGTTATGGTCAGTATTTATCAAAAATACTCACGGAAATGAATACCAATACCCAGCCGCTGGGTTTATCTGCCAAGGTCAAGTAATGACAATGAACTCAAATACCAAGCTGCAGGTCACACCAACGGCCATCCCTGATGTGCTTGTATTGGAGCCCAAGGCGTTTGGGGATCAGCGCGGCTGGTTTACCGAATCCTTTAATGCTAAGGATTTTGCAAATGCGACTAAACTTCAGGTGGAGTTTGTGCAAGATAATCATTCCTTTTCCCGACAATGGACCTTGCGGGGTCTGCACTATCAGCTCAAACACACGCAAGGTAAATTAGTGCGCGTTACGGCGGGGTCGGTGTTTGATGTGGCGGTGGATTTACGCAAACACTCTGCGACTTTTGGCCACTGGGTGGGGGAAAAATTAAGTGCTGAAAATCATCGACAACTCTGGGTCCCCGCCGGCTTTGCTCATGGCTTTTTAGTGCTTTCTGAAACGGCAGAGTTTCTCTATAAAACCACCGATTACTATGATCCGCAAAGTGAAGCTTGCCTATCCTGGTGCGATCCAAAAGTTGGGATTGATTGGCCAATACCGCCCGGTCAAGAAGCTTTACTCAATGCTAAAGATATGGCGGGGCTTAGCTGGGATCAGGCACCAAAGTTTTAAGTCCTCATCATTTCTGCGATTTTCTTCATAAGGCTAAACTAGGACTTTAGAAGGCGTTCTAGGAAAATGACCAATAAATCTAAGGATAATGTTGGTATGACCAGTCCTCAAAAGAACTCACCTCAGGCATTGACTCCCGCACATGGGACCATCATTGCAAACCATGCTCCTAAAATCTTACTCGTCAAAATCTCGTCCTTGGGCGATGTGCTTCACAATGTACCCATCATCTGGGATTTACGTAAGCGTATACCAAACGCTCAAATCGATTGGATTGTGGAAGAAGCTTATGTGCATTTACTAGAGCCACTCAAAAGTACAGAGGGCTTTCGGGGAATTGATCGGATTATTCCCATTGCTTTGCGACGTTGGCGCAAAAATCTCTGGAGGCTCCAAACCTGGCAGGAGTTTTTCGCCATGCATCAACAACTGCAAGCCACAACCTACGATGTGATTCTAGAAACCCAGGGCTTAATCAAGTCCGCTATTTTATGTGCGCTTGCTAAAAAATCCAATGGGGCGATTGTGGCTGGCCTTGCCAATGCAACCGAATATTCCGGGTATGAGCCCCTTGCCAGAATGTTTTATACCCAAGCGGTTCATGTGCCGCTCCAGTGTCATGCAATTGATCGCTCACGCTATGTGATGTGCGCTGCCTTTGATTGGCCACTCCTTTCCCGCCGAGATGAGCTACCACTTTTCTATCCCTCGCAATGGATCGAAAACCTTCCAGTGTTGGCAATGAAAGAGCTTCAGAAATTACAAGACGGTTCAGTATTGCCTTATATCTTGTGCTTTCATTCGAGCGCACGTGCAGCAAAGCGCTGGCCCTCTGAGAATTGGGTTACTTTAGGGCAAGCATTATCTAGCCAAGGCTATCAGCTTGTCTTTCCCTGGGGTACTCCTAAAGAAAAATCGTTAAGCGACTTTATGGCGAGTCAAATTCCAGGAGCGATTGTGCCTAGAGCAATTTCAATTGAAGAGGCCTACTCGCTGATTGCGCATGCCGCTCTGACCATTGGTGTGGATACGGGTCTCACCCACTTAGCAGCCGTTTTAGGTAAACCCACCGTCGAAATCTATTGCGATTCACCGCGATGGAAAACGGAAGGGTATTGGTCTGCGCAAATCGCTAATCTGGGCGATCTGCAAGCCCCTCCCACTGTTCAAGCCGTATTGGATATCTGTCAACCGCTGATACACGCGCAACCGAACGCGCGCCATTGAATTGGCTAAGTTAAATACATTCACTTACCTTTTTTGATTGAGCTGCGCACATTCGCTCAATCACGCCGTCAATATCGGTGGGCTGAGACCAATGAAGTAGCTCAATGGCCCGCTCTGGATTCCCAACGCTGTGTTGAATCTCGTTGGGACGGAAAAAGGATGGATTGATCTCAACGTGCTCCTGCCAATCTAAACCGAAATAGGCAAAAGCCTTAGAGACAAAATACGTGAGTGATTCCATGCGGCCAGTGGCAATGACAAAATCACGGGGCTCTTCTTGTTGCATCATGAGCCACATGGCTTCTACGTACTCAGGAGCCCAGCCCCAATCACGGCAAATGTCTAAATTACCCAATTGAATTTTTTGCATGAGCCCCGCTTTAATTTTGCTAGCTCCCACCACAATTTTTTGGGTGACAAACCGCTCGGGGCGCAGCGGTGATTCGTGGTTAAACAAGATACCGGTACAGGCATAAAGCCCATAGGACTCGCGATAGCTATTAATGAGCCATTTAGCAGTGGATTTCGCTACCGCATAGGGACTCCTTGGGGCGAATGGTGTATTTTCATTAGCGGGAGTGGTACCGGTATCGCCAAAACATTCACTAGACCCGGCGTTGTAAAACCGCACGGATTTACCTAAGAGACGAATGACCTCCAAAATATTGAGAGTGCCAATCGCAATGCTTTCAATCGCTTCAACCGTCTGTTCAAATGAGAGTCCTACCGAGGTTTGGCCGGCGAGGTTGTAGATTTCATCGGGACCCACGCTTTGAATCGCATTAAAGACACTGCGAAAGTCATTAATCGAAACCGAAATCAATTGAACTTGCTCACGAATGCCCAGCGTATTTAAGTTATGAAACGAAGAAGCCATCACATCGCGCGATGAGCCTGTGACTTGATAGCCTTTGGCTAATAAATGCTGTGCCAAATACGAGCCGTCTTGACCAGTAATGCCGATGATGAGTGCTTTTTTATTCATAAAGTAAGCAAAAATGAAATTTGAGTATAAACGGCTTAATGACGGACTTTAATCCAAGGGGGTGCTTATGGAGGGATTTGGCAACTATAGCTTTAAATCCCAATTGGTGGGCGCCGATTAAAACATTGGAGCCGATACAATAGGCTATATTCAGGATAATAATGATGACTTTCGCTCCTAATAATCCCCCAATTTTCAATGTGCTGCCTGTGATTTTGTGTGGCGGTTCTGGAACTCGCTTATGGCCTTTATCACGAGCTGGGTTTCCAAAGCAATTTTTAGCGCTGAATGGAAAAGAAACCCTTTTTCAGCAAGCACTTTTACGCGCAAATGCAATTGCAAGTTCAGCGATTTCGATGATGGGTGCCATGGTGGTCACGAATGAAGAACATCGCTTTTTGGCGCTTGAACAATATGGCGAATTAAGTGAGCAAACCCGCATTCCAAAGACTCAGTTTTTGCTCGAGCCGATGGGTAAAAATACTGCCCCTGCTTTAACATTAGCCGCACTCAGTGCACTCCATTTAGCTTCGCTTGAAAATTGTGATCCGATCTTGCTGGTTCTGCCGGCAGATCAAACTATTGAGGATCAAGCAGCATTTGCTATGGCGATTCATAAGGCGGTAGTAAAGGCCAATGAGGGTGCGATTGTGGTCTTGGGTATTACACCAACCCATGCGGAGACGGGTTATGGCTATATCCAGCAAAGTGAAAAGCCAGATCCGTTTGGTACTTATCTGGTCAAACAATTTGCTGAAAAGCCCAGTGAGGCATTGGCCCGACAGTATTTGGCTGATGGTAATTATTGTTGGAATGGCGGTATTTTTGTGCTCAAAGCCAGTACTTGGCTTCGTGCGATTCAAACATTTCGACCGGATATTGCTACTGCGTGTGAGAAAGCATTTCAAGCGCATTCAATTGATCAAACGGTTAGCGGAGCTACCTTTATACGCCCCGGTAAAGAGGATTTTTTGCATATTCCAGCTGAATCGATTGATTATGCAGTGCTTGAGAAATGCCCAGGATCAACCACGCAGATTTTCATGGTGCCCCTGTCTGCCGGTTGGAATGATTTGGGGTCGTGGGATGCTGTTTGGAAAGTGGGCAAATCCGATGCACAAGCAAATGTGACGCGTGGAGACGTCCTATTAAGCGATACTGAAAGCTCCTTAGTACATGCTACAAATCGATTAGTGAGTCTTGTGGGGGTGAAAGATCTCGTTGTTGTTGAAACTCCGGATGCTGTTTTGGTGGCCCATCGCCAAAATAGTCAGAATATCAAGGCAATCGTCAATCAACTAGATCAGCAGGGGCGAGAAGAAAAAAATCTTCACCGTAAGGTGAGTCGACCTTGGGGTTGGTACGATAGCGTCGATGAGGGCGAACGATTTAAAGTGAAGCGGATTATGGTCAAGCCCGGTGCGAGCCTTTCCTTGCAAATGCACCATCACCGTGCCGAGCACTGGATTGTAGTAAAAGGTGTTGCCCATGTAACCAATGGTGATCAGACGATTGTTCTGCAGGAAAACCAAAGTACCTATATTCCTCAAGGGCAAACTCATCGCCTAGCAAATTATGGTTCTAAACCCCTTGAAATTATTGAGGTCCAATCGGGCTCTTACTTGGGTGAGGATGATATCGTTCGTTTTGAGGATACCTATGGACGGCAATAACTTTTAATACATCTTGGTTATTGCCGTGTTTATTTATTTGGAATTCATTTTAACCAATTCGGAAATCCGCTGAAAATCTATTTCTCGAAAGTCAAGTCTTCTCTAGTCTTGGTTACGCTTTTTGAATTTCAAGCTAACTATTTAGTCAACTTATAAATAAAAAAATTGAATCGCTTTTCGCCACTCATACTAATGATAGCCACAGCGATGGTTATCGTTTTTTCAATTTGGCAGGGCGCATACAACGTTGATCCCCATCATTGGGGCTTAATGCTCAGTAATGCAAAAGACCTCCATGATGGGCTTTATCCTTACAAAGATATATTTATTCAATACGGTGTATTGACTACTGTTTTACAAGCACTTGCTTATGGTGCAGGGCAGAATATGCTCTCACTCATTGTGATCACCGCACTACTTTATGCAATTGGCTTATTGTTGGTGTACCTGATTGCCTTGCATGTATCTGGAAATCAAACGATTGCACTCTATATTTATATTTGCCTTGCTCTTTTTCATCCGCTTGCGATTTATCCTTGGGCAAATTACATTGCCTTTCCATTTTTAATGGCAGGTATCTATTTTTCTATCCGAGTTACCAATACACAGGCCAATTTCTCAAAAAACGTACTAGCAGGTATTTTTTTTGGATTAACAATTTTATCGCGAGAGGGCTTGGCGCTCGCTGTAGTTTTATACATAGCAATTTCTTACGGACTGGATTTTTATTTGCACAGAAATATAAAAATCACTTCTATCAACTATGCATTGCTGTTGCTCGGACTATTTTTGCCATTATTTATTTTTATTGCTTATCTCAATAACCATGGTCTTGTGACTTATTGGTCAAACTTATTAATTCGTTTACCCAAAATTTATATTGAAGAAAGTTTTAGTTCTCAAACTACTTTTATTTTGCAAACACTTTTTTCATCGATCTATACCGGTTATCGGTATTTCGATATTCGCTGGATCCTAATGAGTTTTGTTATTTTTTCCTGCGTGATCACCATATTTTCATTTTTTATTCGGCAAAGCAAACCCTCTTTATCGAAGAAAAAAATCATTATTGCCATTGCATTGCTGTGCCTCCTTCTGGTGTCCGTGCAGCTATTAGAAACATTTAAAGTTTCCTCAAGAGATGAGATTTGGCTAATAACTTCCTTTGTCGTTTTGCTCGGCCTTCTTTGGCTGTGCATTTTTAGTCGATTGGATCGCAACCAAAAGAAAATTGATTTAAATTTAGGCCCTGTCAAACTTGCTTTTGCTTCACTTTTATTACTATCAAGCGCCTTGCATTTGTCCGAAATTTTTCGGATTGCAACGGGTAGCGCAGTGGGAATAATCGTACTTTTTACGTATTTAAGTTCTAGAGGATTTGTAAAACCATTCTTTGTAGTTTTGGCTTCTTGGTTAGCATTAACAGCCACCTACGGTAACCGTGGTAATTATTTTTTTCCCACATGGGAAATTATTTCAAAAAGTAATTTGGTAGAAAGTCCAGAAATTTTATATGGACAAGTTTGGCCTATTGAAACGATTAGCCACTACCAATTTCTTGACAAGATTCTTGGGGAAATTCAATCCCTACCTTGTAATATTAAGTATCAGAAAAATAATACTAAAGATCCGCTTTTAAAAGTGATGAGTCCTTTTAAGCAAATCCAACTGGCCCCTTTTGAAACTAGTGAAAAAATGTCTGCATTGCGCCCTGACCTAGACGCAAAATCACTGATTTCACAAGCTCAGAAAATTATCATCTTTGAAAATTTTAAAAAAGATGAGCCCATCACAGCAGAGCAAATTCCTAGAGGTTTTTCTATATATGTTGAGCTAGTGGTTCCTGATCAATCTTTTATGCCACGCAATCAGAAATTAGCCATTTTTATTCCAACGGCGTGCTTAAGTCGTTAGTAAAATACATATTCTTTTTGTGCTATTGTATTAACCATGAAATTGCTATTAACTCAGGAAGTTATCAAGGTTGCGCGCAAGCGCTTATTGCAAATGCATTACGAGAGCGGGGTAGGTCATATTGGTGGAAACCTATCATCCTTGGACGTCATGCTACTGCTCTTTCATGAGTTCATAGGACCAGAAGATTCTTTTATTTTATCTAAAGGACATGCAGCGGGCGCTCTTTATATTTCCCTTTGGTCAAAGGGACTGATTGCCGATGAAGAGCTAAAAACATTTCACAAAGATAATACAAGGCTACCTGGGCATCCTCCAAGTATCGGCAGTTCTGAGATACTGTTTGCCACGGGAAGTCTGGGGCACGGATTATCTTTAGCCGCAGGAACAGCTTTGGCCAAAAGGATCCAAAACGATCACAAAAACGTTTTTTGTTTACTGTCTGATGGAGAGTGCCAAGAAGGCTCTACGTGGGAAGCATTCATTTTTATTGCCCATCATCAGTTAAATAATTTGACTATCTTGATTGATCATAATCAACTACAGGGTTTTGGCGCAACGGGTGAGATTGCCTCACTGGAGCCTTTGGCTGAAAAGTTAAAAATATTGAACTTTGAGCACTATCAAATTTCAGGGCATGATACGGATGCTTTACGTCATATTTTGATGCAATCAACAAAACGTCCAAAATTAATTGTGATGCAGACAATTAAGGGAAAGGGCGTTGATTTTATGGAAAATAAAATGGAATGGCATTATTTGCCACTTAAAGAAACGCAATACACCCAAGCAATTCAAGAGATTGATCGATTATGAGAAAGCAGCTGGCCGACGCTTTACTATTGCGCGCCTCTTCTCCCAAAATGGTTTTTTTGACTGGCGACTTGGGGTTTATGGCCCTAGAAGAATTGAAAGCCAACATGGGAAGTCGCTTTATTAATGCTGGAGTGGCAGAGCAAAATATGATTGGTGTTTCAGCAGGTTTGGCCCGGCAAGGCTTGGAAACGTGGGTTTACAGCATCGCCCCATTTTGTTATGCAAGACCCTTTGAGCAAATCCGAAATGATATTTGTTTTCATGGCCTACCTGTAAAAATAATTGGTAATGGTGGAGGTTATGGTTATGGAGTGATGGGCCCAACGCATCATGGGATTGAAGACTATGGAGTCTTGTTGGCCCTACCCAACATAAAAGCTTATATCCCTGCATTTGATGAAGATCTTGCTTTTTTGATTCCAAAAATTGGGCATAGTCAGGATCCGGCCTATCTGAGACTCGGTAAGGGCGAGACGCCAATTGGGTATGTCGCGCCAACTTATGCACCTTGGCGCCAGCTGGTAGTTGGCAATGGACCCACTGTGATTGCAGTCGGCCCAATTGCAGGAACTTACTTGCAAGATTTTTTAGCAATGCCCACACAAAGTCGTCCAAATTTTTGGGTGTGCTCAGAATTACCGCTTTCCTCAAATCCAATACCTGAAATCCTTTTGGCACAAATAATCAAATCGAGAAGTCTAAATATTATTGAAGAGCATGTTTCACAAGGGAGTTTAGCGAGCACCATTGCATTAAATATGCTGTCACAGTCAATCCCGGTTGATGATTTCAGATATTTCTGTGCCCAAAAACATATTTACGAACGTTATGGCTCACAAAACTTTTTGCGAAAACATTCAGGATTGGATCCAAGTTCTGTTATATCAAATATCTATTCCTAATCGTATTGATGGGCTAAAACGTGCGCGCAATTGAACACTATATTAAAAGTCTGTATGGGCCCATCATGGTTCTTGGGGCATCGGGATTTATCGGTGCAAATTTATTTAAGACGATTGCATCGTATCGATCCGATGTCTATGCCGTAGTTCGTAAAGAAAAAAATTGGCGCCTAATTGATTTTTCTGATCATCAGGTCATCGCAGTGGATCTGACAGATCCCATTGCAAGTAAGAATTTAGTGGCGAATATTTCTCCACAAACTGTATTTGATTTAATAGCGTATGGCGCTTATTCATTTGAAGAGCAATCAGAAAAAATATACGAAACAAACTTTTTTTCATTAGTCCGTTTAGTTCAATTGCTATCTAAAAAGTCAATTACAGCATTTATCCATGCTGGGAGCTCGTCGGAATATGGGTTAAATTCTGCGGCACCTCAGGAAATATCGCTATGTGAGCCCAATAGCGACTATGCTGTCTCTAAATTAAGTGCAGCCAATTATTTACAGTTCGTTGGTAAACAAAAAAGTTTTCCCTGCGCTCATTTGAGATTGTATTCAGTCTATGGGCCCCTCGAAGATACATCCCGCTTAATACCAAACGCAATTAAATTTGCATTGAGAGGGGAATTGCCACCTTTTGTCAGCGCCAATACTTCCCGCGATTTCGTGTATATCGATGATGTCTGTGCAGCTTTTATTATGTGTGCAGCACAAATGAATCCAAATTTGTATGGAGAAATTTTTAATATCGGAAGTGGTCAAAAAACAACTATTACTCATTTAGCAGAGGTTTTAAAAAATACCTTTGATGTGAAAGTTGAACCAAAATTTGGCTCAATGGACGCACGTATTTGGGATTTACCAGATTGGTTTTCTAATTCAAATAAAGCGAAGCAAGTATTGGGTTGGACATCCTCTACAAATTTAGAGGATGGGTTGCGGCTAACCAGCCAATGGGTAAGTGGCTTACAAGAGGACGGCTTTGCCTCTAGAACCAAGAAGAATGGTTTGGAAAGAGAGTTTAGTGTTTCGGCCATTATTGCTTGCTATAAAGATGCGCAAGCAATTCCATTCATGTATCAACGGCTTACCGATACATTTAGAAAACTTAAAATTGATTACGAGATCATTTTTGTAAATGATTGCAGTCCTGATCATTCTGCACAAATTATTCAAGAATTGTCTGCGCAGGATTCTCACGTAATTGGTGTTAGTCACTCCAGAAACTTTGGCTCACAAATGGCATTTCGAAGTGGCATGGAATTAGCAACCAAGAATAGCGTGGTGTTATTAGATGGCGATTTACAAGATCCACCAGAGTTAATTGAACAATTTCATCAACTGTGGCTTAATGGATTTGACATCGTATACGGCCGCCGTATTAAAAGAGAAATGCCATGGTATTGGGGACTTCTGTATAAAGCGTTTTATCGTGTCTTCGCAGCCTTTAGCTACGTGTCCATTCCACACGATGCTGGTGATTTTTCATTGATAGATCGCCGGGTGGTGGGCTGGCTCCTTCGGTGCAAAGAGCGTGATTTATTCATGCGTGGCTTACGGGCTTATGTCGGCTTTAAACAAATTGGGGTTGATTACATTCGCCCAGAGCGAATGTTTGGTAATACTACTAATAGTTTTTTTAAAAATATTGAATGGGCAAAGCGGGGAATTTTTTCATTTAGTAATACCCCGCTGACAATGTTAACAACAGCTGGAATCTTAGCATTGATCGGTTCAATCTTATTAGCAACGGTTGTGGCTGGGTTGAAAATATTTTTCCCAGAAATTGCTCCTAAAGGTGCCACTACTCTATTAATTTCTATTTTAATTTTTGGCTCGTTAAATCTTTTTGCGATTGGAGTGGTTGGCGAATATGTGGCAAAGATCATGTTAGAGGTTAAAGGCAGACCGCGACTTATTCGATCGGCATTAATTCGTAATGGAAAATCCGTAGAGCTTTTACCTGATAATAAGCACAACGAAAGTATTAGTGAATGAATTTATTAGATATTTCAAGTTCGATAGTCGCACGTCAGTGTCCGGTATGCGGTTCTGATCCTTTGGATTCGAAGCTCTTTGCAGAAGAGAATATTGATGGGAAAAAAATTTCAGGCCTAAGTTTTGCCTCAAGAAAACCACCTGAATTGATGTCTCATCGCCTCGTTTGTTGTCAAACCTGCGATTTGGTGTATGCACCAAAGCCGCCAACGGTTGAAGATCTTGCCAATGCCTATCATCGTGCTGATTACGACAGCAGTGAAGAAGCGATCGATGCTGCTAATGCATATATGAAGGCAAGCTTGCCGGTAATTAAAATGCTAACAAAGCAAGATTCTGCCCTGGAAATTGGTTGTGGTACCGGCATTTTCTTAGAGTTTTTGGCAAAATCAGGATTCAAAAAATTGGTGGGTATTGAACCGTCACAATCAGCAATTAACGCTGCTTCGCCGACCGCTCGTCCATGGATTGAACATGGAATTTTTGAAGAAAAAAACTTTGAACCCCAGTCGTTTGATTTTGTTTGCTGCTTCATGACCCTTGAACACGTTAGAGACCCAATGCAATTGGCAAAATCTGTGCATCGAATTTTAAAACCGGGGGGTGTATTTGTAACAGTAACCCATGATTATAGAAGCTTGATCAATCGTTTTCTTGGTATGCGCTCCCCCATTATTGATATTGAGCATCTGCAGTTATTTTCTGCTAAATCCATTCAAGAATTGTTTACTAGGGCAGGCTATAAAAATGTCTGCGCAAAAAGTTTTGTGAATACCTATTCACTAGGATATTGGTTACGATTGAGCCCGATTCCTAGAGCATTGAAAAATTTTTCCGGGCAGCTTCTCAATCGTATTGGACTAATTAAAATTCGCATTCCGATCAATGTAGGCAATCAATTTTGTTTCGGCTACAAGAAATTCTAATGCTTTTACTGGGCCATTAAACTCGTTGGCAAAAATCGAATTGCTTGGTAGTTTCCAAATTGAAGACGTTTATCTTCCTGGTAAACACTGGAGTAATCCTTAATAAAATCATCGCTTTCTTTTAATTGCGTATTAATTAATATCCAGCCTGAACGATTAAGACGAGTTTTTACATTTTCCAAATAGGAGCGACGCATTGATGATGGCATGTACATAAAATTAGCCGGACCGTGAAGACCATTCCAAGGGGGTAAATTTGCAGAAGCATCGATGAGATTAAACCGATCAATTACTTCAATAGACTCATGGTAATTTTGATCAATAAAAGTAATGGCGCTCACGATATCGTGTTTGTTGGCCAAATCCATTTGATTTTTAAAGTAAATATCTGATTTAGGATTTGCGTAGTTAAATGTTTTAACAAGTGCTTCTGAAGACAGGCTAAAAAAATTACCCGCAGCGAAGGCTTTTTGATAATTTCCCCAGCCCATTAAAGGCAACCATACAAATATGCATACTAAAAGTAGGGAGGCAATTATTCGGGCTAGGCCATTTGGTAACTGATTTTTTAAAGCAATTAATAGGATGGTGAGGTATGGTAGGAGATTAAGAATATTATTGTCAGCACTCCTAGCAATAAAATAAGTAAAGTTGACATAGCAAAGTAAAAAAACGATCCAGACAGAAGCGTTTTGTGGCTTATTTAAAAATTGCAGCGGCTGGTTTTTTGCCCACACAAAAAATATGATGAGTATTAAAACCACAAACCAAATACTTCCATTTGGATTGACGGGCAATGGCCCAGGTGGATATATGAGATAGCTGATATAACCTATTGGCTTAGGTAACTCGCCCCAAACGAGAAGAAAACCCAGGCTGAAAAGAGCAATACCAATACAAAGAATAAGGGTAAGCTGTAAAGAGGTAGCCAAAATATTGTTGATTAATTTATGAGAGATTTGGCTATTAATTAGCACCCAGTAGCTAACCCATAAGACACTTGTTTGGACACCAGCTTCAGGGGAGTAGCATAAACTCAATAACCATAAAAAATTATGCGGAAGATATCGCCATTGAAGAGGTAATAAATTGGCTTGCGAGTTTGAGTAAACAGCGCTGGCATGATTTACATGAAGCGTACGAATGATCAGGGCTGCCATTAATACACTCGGTAAAAATCGGAGTCCTGTTGTGGAAGGCGTCGCAAGGATCGATTCGAGATTCATCGGAAGGGCAGTCCAGATTAGACTGGCAAGTAGAATAATTAGGAGTACAAATAATTCACCTAGGAATGTCTTTTTTGTATTTAATTGAAGCGCGATGTAGCCCAGCAAACAAACCATCGCAATAGTAAAGCCCCCGCTAATGTAATATAAGCTATTCCAGCAGTTTGTTCGACATACGTAAGTTATTAATAGTGAAGGCCCTAAGCCATATTGAAGGGGGATTTCATTAAACGGTATGACCCCCTGTGATAACAGCTGTGCAGGACCTATGTAAGCACCCCAATGATGCCATTGGTTAACAGAGGCTGTATTGACACTCAGTCCAGCAGTGAATGTAAAAAAAACTACGCATATTAAAAATCCAATATACAAAGGTGCTTGCCAATAATTTTGAGGGCTAAATTGTTTATTACGAGTATTGGAAATCCATCGATTATCAACATAAAATAGGAGTCCACCAATTACGATTGGTATTAGTGACTGAATTAAATCCAATCTAAGCCGATTCACTCCATCGTACAACCACCAAGGTAAAAATGATCCAGCAATTAAACTGATAAAAATTCCATATCCAACTTGCTTACGATAATCAGCGGCACTCAACTGAGCGGCAATAAGGCTAAGCAAGATAGCTAAAGTAATATATGTCCAAGGAATTAGCGTAAGTGCAGCACAGCCAATAATCCCTATTAGGTGATATACCCATTTAGGTGGGGTAAGTGGGCTCGCATTAGAATTTTCAATGTCACGAACTGCAATGTTATTTTGCTGAATCATGCTCGAAAATGGAATAAAAAAAATAGCCCATACCCCTATCCCAATGTAAGTAAGAATAAAAACAAGTTTTCCAATGGCCATATTGAGTTAATAAAAGGATAGGTCTAGAAAACTACCAGTGAGATAATGATGTATAAATAAGTGTATTTTATACAAGGCAAGGAAAGTATTGGATAAATGGCAAATTTAACAAAAACCGCTCTCATCACCGGCATTACGGGCCAAGACGGTTCTTACCTCGCCGAGTTCTTATTAGAAAAAGGCTATGTGGTCCATGGCATTAAGCGCCGCGCTTCTTTATTTAATACCGAACGCATTGATCATCTCTATCAAGACCCACACGTCAATCATCCTAATTTAATTCTGCACTACGGTGACCTTACCGATACTAGTAATTTGGTGCGCATCATTCAGCAGTGCCAACCCGATGAGATTTATAACTTAGGAGCTCAAAGTCATGTGGCGGTCTCCTTTGAGTCGCCCGAGTACACGGCAGATGTGGATGCGATTGGTGCGCTACGTATCTTAGAGGCTATTCGGATCTTAGGTTTAGAGAAGAAGGCTCGTTTTTATCAGGCCTCGACCTCGGAGCTCTATGGCTTGGTGCAAGAGATTCCACAAAAAGAGACCACGCCGTTGGATCCCTGAAGCCCGTATGCAATGGCTAAACTCTATGCCTTTTGGTTTACCGTGAACTACCGTGAGGCTTATGGCATGTATGCT
>JACCDH011182565.1_pt1 | contig 18139 bp, 14 predicted proteins | sample 7442481 | NCBI WGS metagenome assembly JACCDH01 (sample SAMN15323433, study PRJNA562643) | freshwater metagenome | isolation source: river surface water | place: USA:Blue River Watershed | collected 2017-08-15 | reverse complement strand
GGTTGGAACCATGCTTATACATGGGCAATATTGACTCACTGCGAGATTGGGGGCATGCAAAGGATTATGTACGGATGCAATGGTTGATGTTGCAGCAAGAAAAACCAGAAGATTTTGTGATTGCCACCGGCAGAACAACAACGGTACGTCAATTTGTGGAATATGCGTTTGCTGCAGTTGGCATTAAGATTCGTTGGCACGGAGTAGGCGTTTATGAAAAAGGTTTTAATGCAATCACCGGCAAAGAACTTATTGCAATTGATCCACAGTTTTTTAGACCGTCAGAAGTTCCTCTTCTTTTAGGTGATGCAACAAAAGCAGAAAAAAATTTGGGCTGGAAGGCACAAACGTCGGTTGAAGAGTTGGTGCAGATTATGGTTGATGCGGATCTTGAATCAGTTAGAAAGCAGGTCAGTTTTAGTAAAAATTCTTTTGCTCAACAGTCTTTGTAGGTTTAAAAAAAGCCCCTGATGTTGAGTCAAGGGCATATAGATTTTTTTAGTTTTGCAATGAGTGCATCTTGTCTTGCAATATATTTTTTGGTTTGATAGCTATCATAAAATAATTTACTGAAAAAAAGGATGAATGGTGCTATGTGTGATAATTTTAAATCTATAGCAAAATCCTTATGAAATGGATCATCAATTCTTTGCACAATGATGTCATGGTCCATATATTTTAAAATATTTTTGATAGGATAAGAGCTTAAAAAAGATAGCATCATTGTCAGTATCAGATTTTGATTTGGATTTTTAATAAAATATGTATGCAATTTTGCTAACGTAATCTGTTTTTTTACACGGTTATTTTGTGTTATTGATAGATCAATTGTTGTTTTTACTTCATGTGCTGTATGTGCAGTATAGGTGATGCAGAGTATGTAGAGTAATATCATTTTTTTCATATAATTTCCTTATGTCCGCTTTTTAATTTTTTTCTCTTCCCCATTTCATTCTGAAGCTTTTATGCTTTGATTTAAAATATCAGCAAGAGATGTTTGTTTCAATAAGAGTTTATCTGTTGTGTCAGAGAACGACTTATTGTAGACTCTGCAATAAAGAATCATACTATTTTTTTGTCATAAAAAGAAAAGAAAAAGACGATAAGGAGTTTTATGAATAATCAGCTTCGCCTACAACATAAAGATCGCATTTATATTGCGGGACATGAAGGTTTTTTAGGTTCTTCCTTGATTGCTTTATTGCAAAAAAAAGGATATTCAAATCTTATTTTTCGTTCTTTTAAAGATCTTGATTTAACGAATCAACAAGCAGTTAATCTGTTTTTTGAAACAGAAAAACCTGATTATGTTTTTTTAACTGCAGCGCGTGCTGGAGGCATTGCAGAATATACTTCGTTGCCTGCGCAATGTATGTATGATAATTTAATGATTCAAAATAATGTGATTCATGCAGCACATCTTTGTGATGTAAAAAAATTATTATTTTATGCAACAGCATGTTTGTATTCAGATCGATCAGATCAACCAATTTCTGAATCAAAATTGATGGAGTATTCACTTGATCAAGAATCGCAATTTTACGCACTGCCCAAATTGGCAGGACTTAAATTATGTGAGAGTTATTACAAGCAATACGGCTCACAATTTATTTCATGTATTCCGGTAAATCTGTTTGGGCCATCAATGATTCAAGCAGGACAGGGTGTTGTTCCATCGTTAATACGCAAATTTGTTGATGCAGTTGAAATTAATAAAAAAGAAGTTGTTGTTTGGGGTTCAGGCAATCAACGACGTGAGATACTGCATGTTGATGATCTGGCAAGTGCAAGTTTATTTCTGATGCAATATTATCATGAAAGAGATCCTATTAATGTTGGATCAGGTGAAGATTTTTCGATAAAAATGATTGCAGAAATTATTGCAGAATACGTGCAATTTTCAGGTGATATAATATATGATTGGTCAAAGCCAGAAGGTGCGAAACAAAAATTACTTGATTCATCAAAGCTTCATTCTTTAGGGTGGAAACCAGAAAAAAACATTATTAAAAGATTACATGAAACGATTGATCAATATAAAAATATCCATTTGATTGAAACTAAAAAAAGGAGTTCATCATATGAAACATCAGCACATAGTAATTTTATGCGGTGGTGAGGGAAAACGATTATGGCCACTTGCAACACCCGAACATCCAAAACAGTTTTTACAGTGGACCGCAACAACAACACTTTTTGATGAAACTGTTTTACGTATTCAACCATTTTTGGATGCGGGAGCAAAGCTTCATGTAGTGACACAAAAAAAGTATAGACATTTTTTTTCTGAATATGAAAATAAGATAACAACATTTTTTGAAGAAGATGCGTCGCGTAATACGGCTCCAGCTATTTTATATGCACTTCAAGGAATTATTGAACGAGATTTTGAGGCATGCGTTACATTTATGCCTGCCGATCATTATGTAAAGGACTTTGATGTTTTTGTGGAATCCTTTAAATATTTTGTATCGTTTTTAGAAAAAGAAGATGTTTTGTGTATGATAGGGGTCAAGCCAACATTTGCAGCGACTGAATATGGATACATTGAAATTGATCAGCAAGAAGCACTGTTTAAAAAAGTAAAGCAGTTTTATGAAAAACCATCGAAAAATAGTGCAGAACTGTTTTTTAAGAATTCTTCAATGCTTTGGAATATTGGTATGTATGGAGGTAAAGCAACCGTTTTTTTGAAAGAATTTTTAAAGCATGCATCACAACTTGTTGACGAGATGAAATTGTATAGAGAGAATAAAATTTCTTATGATCGATTAACTCATATTTCATTTGATTATGCTATAGCAGAAAAAAGTGATAAATTAACTGTTTTGCCCCTTGAATTTGAGTGGAGTGATGTAGGTTCTCTTGATGTTTTTTTAAAGCTTGCACCGTATGCGATATTTTATAAAAACAGGACTGAGGTATCAATGAATTAAATATCCCTACGTATTAATAAAAACAGCTAATTCTGTTCTAGAAGAGAATTAAATACTCTTCTAGAACAGAATGTTTTTTAAAGTTATTAATTAATCTTTTATTGTTAATGAAAGTATAGCTCCTAGATTTATTTTTTACATTTAATTTAAATCTTTATAATTAACGCTTTCATTTACAGAATAATTTTATTTTGTCACATATTTTTTCAATAATTTTATGATAGATTTTTTATTTTGTTTTATTGCTAAATCAAGAGCTGTTTCTTTATTAAAATTTTGAAGAGTATAATCAGCACCATTTTTAAGAAGTAACCTTACTATTTTTTCATAGCCTCTTGAAGCTGCCTCATGCAATGGAGTATATCCAGAAGAGTTTTTTGCATTAATATTAGCTCCTTTTGTAAGAAGTAACCTTACTATTGCTTCGTAGCCTTGATATGCAGAGTAATGTAATGGGGTATCTTGAACATTATTTCGTATATTAACATCAGCATTATTTTGAAGAAGTAACGTTATTATTTTTTTTTTCCCAATTATAACACTAATATGTAATGAATTATTACCCATCCTATCTTTCATATTAACAAAATTAGGGTTTTCTGTAATAATTTTTTCTATAAGTTCTAGATTATCTGATTCAATAGCATCAAAAAGATCTTCTGATAAATATTGATTGGCAGAAGCCTGAAGTTGTATATTACAAAGACTAAGACCTATATAAAATTTTAAGATAAATTTTTTAAAATTCAAGATTATTCCTTTATTATTTTGCTGCTAATTTTTCGCCTACGGTATAAATTTTTCCTGCTCCCATTGTTAAAATTAAGTCGTTTTTGTTTATTTCATTTGTAATAAAAAATTCAATGTCAAGATAAGTTGGCGTATGAATAATGCGCGCATGAGGCGGCAAATTATGAATCTCTTTCACTAATCGTTCAGTAGTAATTTCTGGCATGGGGGCTTCTGTTGATCCATAAATATTAGCGATGCATAGAATATCAACTGAAAGTCGACGCAGAACATGAACAAAATCAGGCCACAAAGTTAACATGCGTGAATAACGATGTGGTTCAAAGAGAACAATTACACGACCACCTAGTTTTACCCGTCTTTTTGCTACTTCAATGGTGTGCAAAATTTCGGTTGGATGATGGCCATAATCATCAAATATTTCAGCACCTCTAAAAGTCCCTTTAAATTCAAAGCGTCGTTGAACACCAGAAAAACTTTCAAGCCCTTTTTTTATTTCTTCATAAGAAAGTCCATATTCAATGCCGAGTGCAATAGCAGCAAGTCCATTTCTGACATTGTGAATGCCAGGCACGCCGATTTGGATGGTTCCCCAGAATAATTCTTTTTCTTTTTCAGGCGTAGGAAGATTCCATTGTGTAGCACGATGCGTAGCAATATAAATATTAATCGTTGAGGTTGCTGGATCAAGGCTGATTACTTCACCGCGAATATCAGCATCAAGAGAGAGCCCGTATTTTATGAGTTGTACATGTGGCAGTGGTAAAATTGATTGAATGTTTTCATCATCAATGCAAATAATACCTTTGCCATAAAAAGGAAGTCGTGACAAAAAATCTTTAAAAGCTTGTCGAATATCATCAAGATCTTTGTAGTTGTTCAGATGTTCTTTGTCGATATTGGTGACAATTGCTGTTGTTGGATTGAGGAGTAAAAATGATCGGTCACTTTCATCAGCTTCAGCGATTAAAATATCACTATTTCCGAGTTGCGCATGCGAAGAAATATTTTTTAAAATCCCTCCAATCAAAATAGTTGGGTCTTTTTTGGCTTGTAAAAAAAGATGTGCAATCATTGACGTTGTAGTTGTTTTTCCATGTGCTCCAGAAATCGCGACGCTATATTTTGTTCGCATCAATTCAGCCAACATTAATGCACGAGGAATAACCGGAATGCCTTTGAGTAAGGCGGCTTGAATTTCGGGATTGGTTCGCGTAACATCTGAGGAATACACAACAACATCAGCACCTGCGGCATGTGAAGTATCATGTCCCACAAAAAGTTGGCATCCAAGCGACCTAAGTATTTCTAAAATGGGGCTTGTTGTTGATAAATCTGACCCTGAAACAGTGTATCCTTGTTGAGCAACAATCTGTGCAATGCCACTCATGCCAATGCCACCAATGCCAACAAAATGAATGTGAAGTTTTTTATTATACATGAGAAACACTTTCTATGGTATGAGGAGCTTTTTTATTTTTTAATGTTTGTTCAAAAAATAGTTCAATACGTTTCAGTCCTTCGACAATAATTTCAGGCTCACGTGCAAAGCAGAGTCGTGACCATGCAGGAGTATGTTTTGAAAAGTCGGTGCCAAGAACAAGCCCAACGCCTTGTTGTTCAAGTAATTGATCAACAAAAATTTCTTGAGGCATGATGTTCTGTTTGAAGAAAAGATAAAATCCACCATCTGGTTCTTGAAAATCAACAAGCCCTTTTTCTTTGTATAGAGTAAAAAATTGAACGACTCTGTTTTTTGCCCATAAAACTTTTTCTTGAGATGTTGTCATTAAATCTTGATGTGCATGCATATATTCTGCAAGTTTTTGACCAATCATGCTGGGGCAGCATAAAAGGGCATCTTGTATGGGTGTTAATTGTTCAACCAGTTTTGGTTGTGCAATGAGATATCCAATTCTCCAGCCACTCATAGCACCATTTTTTGAAAATGATCCGAGTCGTATGCAATGAGGATTTTTTTCAAGATAGGGCATGATATCGGTTTTTTGTTGATTAAAAATAAAAGAATCATATGCTTCATCAATGACTAAGTAGAGATTATTTTTTTTTGAAAAACTAATCAGTTGTTCTATGGTTTTTTCATTAAGTAAAAGACCGAGTGGATTGGATGGATTTGAAAGGACTAACATTTTTGTTTTTGGAGAAATATAGTCTTGTAATGCATCAATGCTAAAAGTCCATTCACCGTTTACAAAATTATAAAGTGGTGCATGGATGGGGATTCCACCGACTGAAAGTATAACATTATGATAAACAGGATAGGTTGGTGTTGGTAAAAGTACCATGTCATCTGCTTGAAGTAATGCTCCACAAAGTACTGCAAATGCACCAATGCTTCCGTGTGAAATTAAAATATGGTCTGGTGTAATTGAAGGAAAAACTGATTGATATGAATCAGCAATTTGTTTTCTGAAAGAATAAATTCCTGCAGCAGGACCATAATAATCGGCTTCATCTGTTTCAAGTATTTTTTGTATGTATTGACGTGCCTGAAGAGGAACCCCACCGACACGTAATGCGCCTTGTGCAAATGAAATATATCCTGGGTTACTTTGAACGATAGTTTCTATTTTTTTTATACTTGGTAGATGCAAATGTTTCATACGATATCCTTTGAGATTCAAAAAAATACTTTATTATTAGAGCCTATCCTAAAAATAAAGAAATCCCAAAAAATTTATATTTTGATTTTCTGTAAATCAGAAAGAATATGTTTTTTTGCTTTATTCCACGCAATGGTTTCATCAACAGAAAGATTGAGTGGCAAGGTTCTACAAATTCCTGATGCGGTGATGATAGTGGGAAGGCTCATGCATAAAGGTATTTGTAGATTTTGATCATGAACAGAAGTTGAAAGAGTAAAGAGCCGTGATTGATCTGAAGCGATTGCACAGACAATTTTTGAAATGACCAGCGCAATGGCATAACAAGTGGATCCTTTTTTTTCAATAATATCATAGGCGGCCTGTTTGACTTCAAGTCCGATTTCTTTTTTTTCAGCATCAGAAAAAGTATGAAAAAGTTCAAGAGGCATTCCTGCAATGGTTGCAGAACTCCATGCAATAAATTCAGTATCTCCATGTTCACCTAAAACATGTGCAGTGATTTCTTTAGGGCTAATTTGTAAAATATTTCCTAATTTGTATCGAAGACGAGCTGAATCCAGAACAGTTCCGGTGCCAAAAACTTGGCAGCTGTCAAATTTTGAAAGATGGAGTGCAATGCTGGTCATCACATCAACAGGATTAGTAACAATAAGAAGAATCGCTTTTTTATTAATGCTGGTAATTTGAGGAATGATATTTTGAAATAAGGTATAGTTATCTTGAAAAAGATCATCACGTGTCTGGTTTGGCAATTGTGATTTTCCTGCAGTTATGACAATAATGTGAGCATTTTCTACGAGGTTAAAACTAGTGCCACCGTATAATTTAGTAAGGCGTGTAAATTGAATTCCTTGTTGAAGATCGGCAACTTCACCAGCAACTTTCTGTTCATTAGTATCAATCAAAGCAATTTCTGAAATGATACCGGTCTGCATCAGTGTGTATGCAGTGGTGCTTCCAACAGCTCCTGCTCCAATAATAGCGACTTTATTAAACATTGTTTGGGCCTGAGTTAAATGATGTGACGTCTTGTTTTCTTTAAAGAAGTTGATTTTTGTGCAGTGGTTATTTTTTCAGAAATTTTTATTTCTGATTCTGTAGGTTTTATTGTTGAGTCAATTTCTAGGGCTGGTTTGACTGCTGTTTTGACTGTTGGTTTGATTGCTGGGGCGACTGGTTTTTTAGATTCAATTATTATTGTAGGTTTAGCGATTTCTTTTGGCGAATTTTTACGATCAAAAACTTCAGCACAAACATCATAAAAAAGTTGTTTGTTATCAACGATTGCTTTTTTCATCGGTTCAGCGAGTGAATCAAATTCTTCAGAAGTATAGAATGGTTTGAGCGTTTCAAATGCTTGATATAAATTTGGAATAAAAATAATGATTGGGGCTTGAGGATTATTTGAAGCGCGGATAACGGTAACAGCATTCCGCTGACGAATTATTTCTGGATCAGCATCAGGTACTATGTAGCCGCGATTTTTTGCATCTTGGAGTGCTTTTTCAAGAACTTTAGCAGAGTAAGTAGGTTCGTTGGGTGCTAAGTCTACAATGATAAGTATATCTGGTTTTCTGCGCATGCAAGGAGGCATTGGAATATTAAGGTCTTCTCCGCCATCAACCATTTTAAGAATTTTTGATTTGCTGATTGGTGTTGAAGTCATATCTTTCATGTAATTAGTGAGAGATCCTGTTGTTGCTTGATATCCATTTAATCGTGTTTTAAGTAATAAAAGATCAAGAAATTTATTATCAATAGACTCTGAAACTCTTTGCCCATCAACAGCAAATGCCGATCCAAAAACACCACAATGAAGACCAAGGGGATATTCTCTAAATTTTGGTTCTTGGCATACACCATTAATAAAACGTGCACCTGCATAACGTGCAGGGATAAATGTTTGATAGTCTTGTGAGCCAACTTCATAGGGAGTGTATTCAAACCATTTTATTCTGTCCATGCCTCGTTGAACTGCTGTCATGATAGGAAGTGGCATTTGTCCATTGTCAACTTGTTTTGTCAGTGATGATAAAGTTACATCACAACCTAAAGAATCTTGTTCACCAAATAATGCTCGACTGAGCAAAAGTCCCCAGACATCGATGAGAGTGAAGTCATCTTTTTGAAAAAAAATAGATGACAGTTCATCTAATTCATAGATGTTTTTTCTAAGTAAATTTTTTGCAAGACGTGGCTTCAGATAATCGGTTAATGTATCCATGGATTGTTCTGCTCCATAGAGTGCTGACAATATCCATGTTGATCCTGAGACGCCACTTGTATACATGCAAGTATCCCAAACGCCAATTTCATTAAGACCTTGAATTGCTCCCCAAAAGCCGATGAGGGCACGATAACCACCACCACTTCCCATTGCAATAACGGTGGGTACATAATTTCCATCTCGTGGTCCAATTATTCTTTCAAAAGCGTTTTTAATTTTTGGTAATCGTTTGCGAATAAAATTTTGTTCTTGAGGACAGAGTCTATTTCCTTGTCTTACTTTAATATCAGAATCAATGATTGGTTTTTCTTTATCATCGAGAATTTTATTAAGAACTTTTTTCATTGGTTCAGTTGCTTTTTCAAAAATGTTGTCAGATTGGAGTTGGTTACCATTTTTTCTGATGTAAAAAACATCACCGGTTGTTATGCCCATTAAAAAACGTTCAAGATTTTTATATTCGCGATGAGTGAGTGAAGGTTTAAGAAGCTCTTTATTAAATGCAACTAACCCCATACGAGAATAGGTAAGCTTCATTGAAGGGCGTTTAATTTTTAGTGTATCATTTGGTTTAATTTGTATTGGTGTAATAATCTGTTTTGCTTTAAAGGCAGGAAAATCTCGTTGATAATACATGGCAAAAAAAATAGGAACATCGGTCGTATTATGAATAATCATTTTTGATGAAAAAGGATTTGCATGCATCGATGAAAAAAAGAGTGAAAAAAATAATAATGATTTTAGAAAATGCATAATACACCTTAGTTTTTACAATTGAGAGCTATAAGTTTTTTATAGCTCTCAATTATTGAAATTAAGCTTTTTGATATCCTAAGATACCGATTAAAAATTCTTGCATCCATCGTGTTTCTTGAGCAAATTTTGTTTTTGGGTAAGATCGGTGAATCGGCGTTCTTGCAGGAGGAAAATAGATGGTCATACCTTTTGCTTGATTCATGCCATTACCTGCTGTATTAGCAATTATTGCTAATGAGACTGATTTAATAGTAGCATCAATTGATTTAACTAATTTGCTGACATCATCTTTGAAAGCTCTTGTTTCAAGAGGATCAGTAAAATATGAAATTACATCTGAAATAACCATACGTGTATCTTCAACAATAATATCTAAATCTTGAATAATATCTAAATTTTGAACATCGATAGTGCCATGAGTATGATGTTCATCAAAAGAACGTATTTTCATACGAGACAATTGTTTATTAAGTGCCGTTAAAAAACTAATTAAATCGATATAAGAATTTTCATCCATTTGAAGAGAAAGTGCACGTGCAGACATAATAGCAATGAGTGTATTTCTCGGATCTTTTTGCATACATATTTTTACGTTATCAAGAATTGAATGAAGTCCCTGAACAATAGCAGGTAACTTGCTTAAATTGATTGCTGAAAGAGTGTAGGGCGAGGTATCTTTTTTATAAAAAGCTCCATATGCTTTTACAATTTCTTTTGAAACATCTTCAGCACTTAATGTTGGTTTTGCTGCAATAGCATTTAAAAAAGGAGCATAATTCCATCCAGATCCAGGCTCAGTTGTTTCTGAAGCTACGAGAATTTTAACTGAATTTTTAATTTGCCATCCAACTTCTATACCACCCATTAAACAGGCATCGGTGCCAAAAATATCAATCGATTTGCCAAGTGAACTTGCTATGCTATCCATTACTATTGATAAACCTTGATTATCGAGATAGGTATCATTGGTGTCATCAAATAAAATACCACGATCATGGGTTCTGAGTCCTCTGATAGGGTCCATTATGCCTGAACCGTGTCCCCATAAATTAAGAATAAGATTATTGAAAGCATATTTGCTTTTGCACCAAGCAATTCCATCAATGATTTCTTGTCCTGGACGTTGTCCCATTTCATATGATAAATGTTCAATGAGAGAAACTTTGTTTTGCTCAACGCGATATCGATAGGTTCCGGTATCTTTTGGTCGATCAGCCTGGACTAAAATAAGTGTTTGATCATTTAGTTTTGCTGATGCCATGTTATTTGTATTATAATCAATAAATTCAGCAAGACTATTGTCACCATTCGCATGACACCACATAGCCCATGCGGCAGATGATGTATTTGATGGCGTTAACATAGCATTTGATGATGATGGTTTTGATGTATGTAATAACGTTGGTCTCGAATGAGGACGTATTTTTTTTGCTTCTAATGCGTGAACATTAAAAAGTATTAAAAACGATAAGCATATTTTTTGCATCATGGTATGTTGCATGATTTTCCCCTTTTTATTGAAAAAATTATATGAAATTTCTTTAGGGGAAACCTAACGTAAAGTAGGTGAATAATACAAGAAGTTTATAAAAATATAAGAAATGCTTGTAAAGAAGCTTTATTTTTTTTGGCGATAAAATATGATTTATTGTAACAAACTTTTATATAAAAAATCTAACCATAATGAATTTTGAGCAAAAGGAGTTAAAAGATATGATCGATCAATGCGGTATAAAGGAAAAAGAATAGACATGCCATACGCTTTGCCAAAATAGGTGCTTGATGTATTAGAAATGACGCAATCATCGATTGCAGCAATACTATTTTTGATAGGTGCATTGAGATAATTATATAGTTCGGTATGTGGTTTGAGTAATTTATGAGTCTCTTCGCAAAATGATTTTAAATCAATATATGTTTGCATGCTGAATTGTTGGCATCGATTACGTGCTTGCCGAATAATTGATTTTGTTTCAAGAGGTGCGGCTTCGTAGCAGCGCAAAAATGCTTGTGCGAGGATATCAATTTTATTTTTAACGGCAGGAATACGTGATAATTTGAGTGCGGATTGTGTAAACAAATTAGTTCTTCCACGGTACAAGGTATCATATGTTGAAATAATATGTTCTGCAAATTGACGTGGTTTGCATGTTGGATTACTGGTTAAAAAACGTATGATTTCAGGATAATTCCAGCCTTGAGCAAGTTCAACATCTTCAGAGGCTATAAAGTATTTTGCAAAAGGATGCATGAGGTGAGCTACTTCAAGCATCTGCATATAACAGGCGTCCATTCCAATGATATCAATTTTTTTTCCATTGAGTGTTTTTGTTTTTATTTCATCAAATGCTTTAACTAATTCTTGGTTATTCATATAAAGACGTCGCGATTCATCAAATAAAATACCACGATTTGCTGTTGAAAATGAGTCAAAATGAAGTGATTCAACAATGTCATTAATATGCGTTCTTTGTCCTTGGATCATTTCAAGAGGATTTTGAACCACACGAATGGGATTTCCCCATTCTGGATCAATGATGCCAAGTCCATGGTTCCAAAGAATACAGATATATTTTTTTGCAGGTGCTTTTTTGACAGTCCAGTCAACAAAATCTACCAATTCAGAAGCAGTATGATTTTCTGAGTATTCATCAGAACAATATTCAAGCTTAATACCTTGTCCGGTAATGTGATAGCGACGAATTCCTTCATGATGTGGTTGATACCATTGAATATAGATACCAACATTACTAGCATTAAATGCTTTAACGACTTGATGTAAATTTTCAACTGCAGCTTGATATAGATTGTTTTTTGCTTGAATATAGAGCATAACAGTCCATTCGTATAAAGGCTTAGTTTGAGGATCTAATGTTGATTCTGTACTTGTTGTTGGTTCTAAAGGTTTAGCAGTAGCTGTAGAAATAGTTTCTTTCATGTTTGAGACTTTAGAGACCATCTGCATCAGTGAAAAATTTTGTTGATTATGAGGATCAGTAATTTTGGGATTGATGCTTGAAAAGGTTTTTCCAGTCTGATTTATCTGTAGAACTATTAAAAATAGTAATGTTTTTAAGAGCGTTCTTTTCATAACATTTCCCCTTAATAATACTCCGTGTCTTTATTTTTATAAAAAAATAATGGCAATAGAAAAAATAACAATTCTTATTTTGATTCTATAGATATTCTTTTCAAGTAGTCAATTATACTAAATAAATTAAATAGAAATAAGGAAAAATGATCACTATGTAAAATGAACATTTAAGAGAATGTTATTTGAAATAAGGAGATATTAATGAGTGGTAGTGGTTAATTTTTTTACATACGCAATGGTATCATTATGAATAATTTCAAGTCCTACAGAATAATATTCAAGTGCTTTCGTTGGACGTGAAACCCAGTTAACAATGTCTTTTTTACGTAGTAGTAGTCCGTAATCGGCAGCAGAAAGATATTCTAGTAGATTTGATGCAGGGACAGAAGTTATAATAATCTGGTTTTTATTAATGCTGCTTTTCTGTAAAGTCTGTTTAACAATTGTTTTATCTTGTTCTGGAACGAGAAGCATCAACCAAATATTTTGATTCGTATTCATTTTTTCTTCCATAAAATCTATAGTTTCGGTGATGCATTGCCATGGTTTTGCCGATCCACTATAACAATACAGAGAAGCATCTATTGGAATGTTGAGTATAGATCGTGTTTTTGTGCGCCATATTTTTTTATCGTCTGGATTAATGAGTGTAATGAGATCTTTTTCAGCAATGAAAATTTTATCTTCAGCTGCTTCGTATTGTTCAATAAGATATTTTTTAAGAGCTTCACTGACAGCTTCTATCTCAAAAGATCCATATTTTTTTTTAAAAATATCGTTTCGATAGACTTCGTATTCAATCTGTTGTAGTGCTTGAAAATACCATTTTTGAAATAAGCGATGATACCATTGGTTGCTTTCTTGTTCGCAGGCTAAGCGATATTCCTCTGCGCCTAGTCCTCGTGCTTGAACAACGACATCAATAATTTCTTGGGGCTCATGTTTTTCATATAAATTTTTAATAAATTGTAAAACAATAAAACCTGCAAGAGGGCCACGAGCGATAATTTTTTCAAGTGGGATTGAAGCTATAATTTTTTTAAAATAATAACCAGCAATCCAGAGGCCTACAATGCCTATAAAAGGAGTTCGCGGGCATAAAATAACATGCAGTTGATCATGAGGTGGAATGATTTTCATGAGTTGTTCATTACTGTAAGATTTGCGTTCAAAGCTAACGAGAGTGATTTCAAGATTTTTTTGTACAGCAATTTGTTGTAAAAGTGGAGCGAGTACTTGGCTTTTAAAAACAGAGTTATCAATGCCATCAAAAATGACCATCATTAATTGTTGATTATGTTCGCTATACATCGATTCTCCTTTTAAAGTTAGTATCCATAAGAGAGAAGGAAATTTAATGGGGAAGCTTCATTATTCTTCTATGAAAAATAATTTTTATAAAAATATAATCCAAATCCTGTCAGATATAAAGATAAAAATGAAAAGCTAATACCCGATTGACTTACTTTAAAAAAACTCAGTGCCAGAAGATAGCTGCAGCTTAATAAAGCAGGCCCACAAATAAATATTTTTTTTATACGAGAAATAGTGGCAAGTTGTAAGCAGGATATAACACTCAGTCCATAACTTATGCTTACATTGAGTACAAACATATTTTGAAGAGCAATTTGATTACGACTGATTAATAAAATAATCCATGCGCAGGATAATTTTATAAGAGTGCTGATGTAGGGAACATTGGTTTGTGAAAGTTTGCAGATCTGTTCTTTGAAGGGAAAAGAGTTTTGTGAAGCAAGAACATATAGATTCCAACTATTGCTGCCAAGTATCGTAAATATTGTTCCAAATACTGCTGAGTAGAGAGTGATGGAAATGACGTTAGTAATCCATGCATAAGCTGGAATATGCTTTGTAAAAATAAAGAGAATAGGATTTGATGTCGTAATCTGTTCAAGGCCGAGTCCACCAGCAATACTTCCTTGAAATAACATGTATAGACAAGCAACGGTTATAAATGAAATGATAACAACCCAATAAATATTTTTTTGAGCATTTTCAACAAGGTGGCCGATTGAGCAGATAATTTCAAAACTTGCCAAAGCGAAGGTGACCAGTGAAAGACTACTTAAAATATCAAATGTTGGAATATTTGTTTGCAAGAAAGGTTTTATTGAAAAAAAATAGGAGCTTACAGCGACAATACTTAAGAGTGGAATAATTTTAAGTGCTGTAAACAAATATTGAATTTTACCTCCGATTGATACGCCACCGACTAATAAAAGCCAGAGCAATGCAAAAAATAATCCATGTAGCAAAGGGAAATAGGATGAATGTATTGGTCCGCATTGTTCTGTTATAAATTTGAGTAACAGATGCGAGAGTAAAGCAAATGAAGTTGTTTTAGCTAAAAAATAACTCCAACCACTGATAAAGCCTCCCAATTTTCCCAAAGCTTGATTGCTATAAAAAAACATGCCACCAGCAACAGGATGTTCTGTAGCAAGCTCAGCCATAGTGAGAGCGATAGGAAAAAGAAGTAAAGCGCCTGCAAGATAACTCAAAAATCCCCAAATGCCAACTTGTTGTGTAAGAATGCTTGTATTGACAAAAAGCCCAACACCAACAATTGAATTAACGTTAATAAGGATTGCTGATAAAAAAGATATTTTTTTGGATTGAGTCATGTATGATCCTACAGTATTATTTTTAAAATTTTTTATTTTTTATATAATGTACTATAGCAAGTTTTTGAAAATAGTAAAAGCACTGATATTTTTGTAGTATAAGAAGGTGTATCATGCAAAAATTGATTTTTAAAGAACGAATTCGTGAAATGCCGCATCAATCAGGTGTTTATTTTTTTAAAGATCAACAGGGTGCAATGTTGTACATTGGCAAAGCAAAAGATTTACATGTTCGATTGAGTAGTTATTTGTCAGCTGATGATTTATATGCTAAATCACATGCAATTATTGAAGCGGCAGAAAAGATCGAATGGATTATTACTCAGACAGAACTCGATGCAATGCTTCTGGAAGCAACCTTAATTCAGCAACATAAGCCTTCGTTTAATGTTCTTTTGAAAGAAGGAAACCCTTTTTTATATTTTTTAATTACTCATCAAAAAGTACCAGAATTGTTGTTAACGCGTCATCGAACAGCAAAAGGGGCTTATTTTGGTCCGTTTATCGATAAAAGAAGTACGCGCCATATGTTTTCATTTTTGTTAAAAAAGTTTCGACTTAAATTGTGTAACAAAAAAATTTCAAATGGGTGCATGCAATATCATCTTGGAATCTGTGCAGGGTCTTGTCTAGAGTCTTTTGATCTTCTGGCATATAAAAAAAGACTTTCGTATGTAAAAACATTTTTGACAAAAGGGTATCAATCGTGTGAACAAGAATTGCAGAGTGCGCTTGATGTATCAAATAAAGCATTAACGTTTGAGTATTCACGAGAATTAGTTGCATTGATGAAGTCGCTTGAAATTTTTTCATCATCGCTTCGCTCGACAGTGTTAGTTCAAAACAGTCCCTCTTTATATAAAAGTATTGATGTCTGGATTTTTAACGGAGAGCTGGGACTTTTAACCTATTATCAAGAAGAGCATGCGGTTTTAACAAGTAGGGGAAGTTGGTATGTCGATGTTTTAGATGGATCAAGTTGTCAGGAATATTTTTTGAGTTTATATCGTGAACAATCGCCGACTCAGATTATTTTGACTAATTTTATGTTTTCTGATCATGCATTGATAGAATCATTTTTAATGACATGGCATCAGCTTGAGGCATCGATTCATATTATTGTGAATCCTTCATCAGGTCATTATCAAAATATTATTTCATTGGCATTGCAGACGCAGCAAAAAGTATTTTTGCACAATGGACTTGCCGCGCAAAAAATTAAAGAGCTTTGCAAGCTAGATGCGTTACCGCAGAATATTGATTGTTTTGATATTTCGCATATGCAAGGAACGGTTGTTGTAGGAGCTTCAATTCGTTTTACGGATGGAAAACCGAATCCTTCTTATTTTAGAAATTTTATTATTAAGTCATTTGAAGGAAATAATGATTATGCTGCATTGCAAGAAGTGGTCAGTCGTCGATACAAAGAAGCGGCAGATTTTCCTGACCTTATGTTGATTGATGGCGGGAAAGGGCAACGAAATGCGGTTAAGAATATTTACCCTCAAATTCCGTGTATAAGTCTTGCAAAAAAAGAGGAGCGATTGTTTGCTAACGCTCATCCGCAGGGCATTATTTTAGATCGAAAGAGTCCCATGGGACAGCTTTTAATCGCTTTGCGAGACTACACACATCATGCTGCAATATCTTTTCATAAGAAGCGATCAAAGAATGAACGACTTTTGAAAAAAGAGTGAACAAGGTAAAAGTAGCACTGGATCAAATAAATGATAATCAAGAATATCTCTTGACAAAAAAAATTGAATGCGAGATTCTCAAAATATTGCATAGAGCAATTCTTTTGCTATAAGCATAATATGGAAGTAAATAGTGAGTAGTTGTTTAATAATATCCACGCCGTAACGCAAGGAGAAAATAATGAATAAGACCGCGTTGATCGAGCAAATCGCTAAAGACACAAAAATGACTAAGGCATCTTGTAAAAGTGCTTTGGATTCATTTGTAAAGGCTATTGAATTGAGCCTCAAAAAAGGAAAATCTGTAGTACTTACAGGTTTCGGAACTTTCACCGTGATGAAAAGAAAAGAAAGAATTGGCGTTAATCCAGCAACTGGTGCAAAAATGAAAATTTCTGCAAAAAAAGTGCCAAAGTTCAAAGCAGGAAAAAAATTAAAAGATATGGTTGCATAAAAGCAACGATCGATAATTTTTTTAAAAAGAGCAGCGCTATGCTTTAGTGACTGCTCTTTTTTTGCAGTAAAAAAAGCCCCTGACTTTGTATCAAGGGCTGCTTAGATTTTTTTAGTTTTGACTATGCAGTAGCTACTTTTTTTTGTTGTGCTGCATCAAGCTTTGCTTGTAGTTCTTGTAATCGTTTTGCAAGTACTGCAATTTCAAAAGCTTGTTTTTTACTCATAGCATATTTGGTTGCTGGATCGAGAAAAAGTTTTATCAGTTCAGATGTAGCAAGAGTTAAGAGGTTAAGAGCTTGAATTGAAACATTGGTGCCATGATTAATATTTTTTAACAATAGAGGAAGAACGTCGCTTGCCACGGCACAGACTGGAGAAAGAATGTCAAAGCCGTAGGAAACTTTTTTTAAGGTGTCAGCATGTCGAATTGGAAAAGAAAGTTCTTTGAATGATATGTCACTGTTTTCAAAAGATGGGTCTAGTTTTTTTAATTGTTTTATAAGTCTTGTGTGATTGTGAGTATGTTTTCTGCTCATAAGAACTTTTGTCATGGGATTAAAGAAAGCTTTAATGAAGAGAGAACAAAAGAAAGTAGGTTCGGATGCGTCGTCAATCCATCGTATTGAGAAATCGAATTTTTTGACTGAAGGTTCAAAAGATTCTATGCTCGCATCCCTATGAAGAACAGCAATTCCTGCAGCTATTGAAAGTGCATCAAGTCCATACGAAGCTTTTTTAAGTTTATCAGCATGTCGCACCAAAAATGATGGAGTTTGTTTGTCTGTTTTTGTTTGAGCAATTTCTGTCTGTTCGGTGATTTGGATTATTTCTGGTGCTTCCTCTGCTGCGCAGAGATTGTACGAAACTGAAAATGCCATAAGTGCCATTATTTTTTTCATTTTAAATCCTTTATTATCTCGCCATAGCGTACAGCGCAACGGCGGATCATAT
>JACCDH010574496.1_pt1 | contig 18153 bp, 12 predicted proteins | sample 7442481 | NCBI WGS metagenome assembly JACCDH01 (sample SAMN15323433, study PRJNA562643) | freshwater metagenome | isolation source: river surface water | place: USA:Blue River Watershed | collected 2017-08-15 | reverse complement strand
ATGGGCAAAATAGGTCCAAAAATTTCTTCATGCAGTACGCGCGCTTCTGCAGGAACGTTCATCAATACAACGGGCTCGAAAGGTCTTGCGCCAGCACCTGGATTACTGAGCAGGGGGATGACTTTAGCGCCACGGTCTATTGCATCGCTGACTAGGTGTTGCCAGTATTCCAGCTGTTTTTCATCTATAGGCCCTGTTAATTCTTCAAGATTGCCAAATTGACTTTGGGCCGCAGCTTGTAATTCTTCGACCAAAGACTCTTGAGAGCTTGCCTCAATCAATACATAGTCAGGCGCAACACAGGTCTGCCCACCATTGAGCAATTTCCCGTAAATGATTGAGCCTGCTGCATCTTTGAGATTTGCGCTGGAATCAATAATGGCTGGTGTTAAGCCGCCAAGCTCTAAGGTGACAGGGGTCAGATTATCTGCTGCGGCACGCATCACTTTTTTACCAATCGCTTCAGATCCCGTAAAGAAAAGGTGGTCAAAAGGCAGGGCAGCAATTTGTTCTGCTACATCAGGACCACCAGAGGTCACACAAAATTCGGTGGGATGAAAATATTCTTGAATCAAGCTCGCAATAAACCCTGAGGTACGTGAACTACGCTCAGAAGGCTTGAGCCAAACGCGGTTGCCTGCTGCAAAAGCAGCGATCGCTGGTATGAGCGCCAGTTGAACTGGATAGTTCCAGGGGCTCAAAATACCTACCACGCCCAGAGACTGGCTTTCAATCCAAGCTTGTGAGGCGCCCAGATGAAAAGGCACCTCTCTTTGTTCTGGCTTCATCCACATTTTGAGATGTTTGCGGGTGTGCTCACATGCTTGGTAAATCATCTGGCATTCAGCCAGGCGTGTTTCCACTGGGTGACGTACGCCAAAGTCGGCCATCAAGGCTTTAGAGATTTTTTCCTCATTCGCCCTGATCATTTGTTCAATCCGATGAATTCGATCTAACCTGACTTCAAGTGTGGGATTAGGTTCTGCAGCATAGGCTGCCTTGATTTCGTCGAGTTGGATAGTAAAGCGATTCATGGTGTCAGGAGAGTTGGCAAGCTTTTGAATAAGGCATTAGGATAAAGCCATGGATACTTATTTAGAAAAAAACGTAGATAAAAACGCATCCGAATTAGAGCGCGCCACCCTGGGTGGCGGCTGTTTCTGGTGTCTCGAGGCTGTTTACCAGCAAATTCAAGGGGTAAAGTCGGTTGTTTCTGGCTACGCAGGTGGTGCCAATCCCAATCCAACATATGAGGCCGTTTGTAGTGGTCAATCAGGACATGCGGAGATTGTCGATATTCTTTTTGATCCCCAGGCCATTTCTTTTAGAGATTTATTGGAAATTTTCTTCGTGATACATGATCCAACTACCTTGAACTACCAGGGCAATGATCATGGCACTCAATATCGCTCTGTCATTTTTACTCATAGCGAGGAGCAAATGAAAGTTGCGCATGAAGTAGTCAAGGAGCTTGAGGACGCAAGAGCTTATGCTCATCCGATCGTGACACAAATCCAAGCTGCATCAACTATTTATCCTGCTGAAGACTATCACCAGAATTATTTTCAGGAGCACCCTTTCCAAGGGTATTGCATGGCAGTCGTTGCGCCCAAGTTGGCTAAATTCCGTGCCAAATTTAAATCCCTGATTGCTCCGCAATACTCCTAACCTTTGATTCTTTTAGGGGGCGAGGCGATTGACGTGCCAGGTGTCACCCTCAAGCTTATAGTGCATGCGATCATGCAAACGAGAAGGGCGACCTTGCCAAAATTCAATTTCAGTAGGGCGTAGTCGGTATCCGCCCCAATGTTCAGGTCGTGGTGGAGTATCGCCAAACTCTTCTTTAAAGCGTTTCTCCGCATCCTCTAGAAATTCACGGCTGGGAATCGCCATGCTCTGCGGGGATGCCCAAGCACCTATTCTGGATGCAGGTGGGCGGGAATGAAAATATTCATCACTCTCTGCGGCGCTCACCCGTTCTACCATTCCCTGTATGCGGACTTGACGCTCGAGCTCATGCCAATGAAAGAGGAGGGCAGCCTGTGGGCGCACTGCTAAATCACGACCTTTTTTGCTGTCGTAATTCGTAAAGAATGTGAAGCCTTTTTGATCGGCGCCTTTTAGTAAGACAATACGAGCTGATGGATTTCCAGATTGATCGGCTGTAGCCAAGGTCATCGCATTAGGTTCAGGACACTCAGCCTTTAAGGCTTGGTCAAACCAGAGCTGAAAAAGCGCTAAAGGATCCTTGGGGACCTCGGTTTCGGAGAGTTGGCCAAAGGTATAGTTTTTGCGAAGTTGTGCAATCGAGTCCATTTATTCAGTATAAAGAGAAGCTATGGCAGAAGACAAGGCAGATGACAGCATAGAAAATCGTCGTTTTGGCGGAGTTTCGAGACTCTATGGGCCTGAACTACGCGAGCGCTTTCTCAATGCAAGCGTTGTTGTAGCAGGCTTAGGGGGTGTGGGCTCCTGGGCGGCTGAAGCTTTGGCTCGAACCGGCATCGGCCATCTTGTTCTGATTGATTTTGACCATATTGCTGAGAGCAATACCAATCGTCAATTGCATGCCATAGAGGGGCAATATGGCAAAGCGAAGGTTGAAGCGATGACCCAACGGATTTTGCAAATTAATCCCGAAATCAAACTGACTTCCTGCGATGAATTTTTGGAGCCAGAAAATCTGGATCGATTGATTCCTGAAAAAGCATTCGTTTTAGATGCAACCGATTCAGTACAAACCAAAATTGCCTTGTCAGTCTGGGCAGTTAAAAATCAACGAGCCCTCGTCATGTGTGGTGCTGCCGGTGGAAAGTCAGACCCAACATCAGTTCGTTGTGAAGATCTTTCGCGAACAGAGCAAGACGCTTTATTAGCCAAGGTTCGTCAAGGACTTCGACAAGATCATGGCTTTTCCAGAAACTTGAAGAAAAAGATTGGTATTCGTGCGATTTACTCTCATGAGCCCAGAGCTGGAGCATCCAGTGGAGGTCTCGCTTGCTCAGGTTATGGATCCACAGTTATGGTCACTGCCGCGTGTGGTTTAGCTGCTGCTGCAGAAATTCTCAATCTCATCGCAGCTCAGTAGTTTTTCTAAAAAGGACTGCAAATTCTTAAGGGGAATCCCTGTAAGAAATTACTGATTCTCTCGCAGTCATCAATAATTTATTGCGATGCCTCGCATTGATTTAAAAGACATTTCATTATTTGACAAAATATTTTTGTTCAATAAATCACTTTAGTAATTTTTCTCCTCTAGTGTTGAGCTCTGCCTATCCCTAGACTTTGCTCCGTTGGCATATCGCTAACGACAAATCGAAAGGAGGTCTCTCTTGCAGACTGAACACACTGGCTTAAAACGTCATCTCAAAGTACGTCATATTCGCTTGATGGCTTTGGGTTCAACAATCGGTGTTGGCTTGTTTCTTGGATCGGCAAGTGCCATTCAAATTGCTGGCCCATCTATTTTGTTGGGCTATTTACTCGCAGGCATTGTTGCCTTCATTGTTTTGCGAACCCTAGGTGAGATGGCTGTCCACGAACCGGTAGCGGGATCCTTTGCGGCATATGCCAATACCTATGTTGGACCCCTTGCGGGGTATATGGTGGGCTGGGGATATTGGACTTATTGGATCGTAGTGGGTATCGCTGAAGTCACTGCTGTAGGAATCTACATGGGCATTTGGTTTCCTGAAACGCCTCAGTGGATCTGGGCTCTTTCCTCTATTTTGTTGATGGGCTTAATCAATCTGATTGCCGTTAAGGTATTTGGTGAGTTTGAGTTTTGGTTCGCTCTTAATAAGGTGGTTGCGATTATTGCCATGATTGCTTTGGGTGGATCAGTCATTTTGTTTGGCTTTACAAATGACTGGCAGCCAATCGGCTTGAGTAATTTGTGGCAACACGGAGGCTTCTTCCCAAATGGCATTAGCGGAATGTTGCTCTCACTGCAGATGGTCTTGTTTGCGTATGTTGGTATCGAGATGATTGGCCTCTCGGCTGGAGAAGCTGAAAATCCACAAAAAACGATTCCGATGGCCATCGATTCTTTGGCGTGGCGCATTCTGATTTTCTATATGGGCGCTATTCTGGTCATTCTGGCGATCTTCCCCTGGAATCAAGTGGGTCAGGCGGGTAGCCCATTCGTCGTGATGTTTGAGCGATTGGGTTTGCGTGAAGCTGCAGGTCTGATTAATTTTGTTGTGATTACTGCAGCACTCTCATCTTGTAATGCGGGTATCTTTAGTGGCGGGCGCTTGTTGTATTCCCTGTCATCTAATGGTTATGCACCTTCAGCCTTTGCCAAGCTATCCAAATATGGCGTTCCAAATCGGGCACTGATGAGTACAGTAGCGGTATGTATGTCTGGCGTAGTTTTGAACTACTTTGTGCCAGAAAAAGCCTTTCAATACATGATGGCTGCTGTGACCTTTATTGGTTTAATGGTTTGGATTGCAATCTTGATCACTCAGCTCAAATTCCGCCGTTCACTTTCAAAAGCCCAAGTTGCTGACTTAGCCTATCGCACACCTTGGTGGCCATATTCCTCGTGGTTTGCTCTGGCATTTATTGCTTTAGTAGTGGTTTTAATGGGCTTTCATGAGGATGCACGGATCGCTCTCATCGTGGGGCCGTGTGTATTGGGCGTGTATCTCGTGATGTTCTATATCGCGCGCTTACATCGCAAAACAGCAGCGTAATGTGACTTTTAATAATAGGAGATAGTAATGATTATCGGCGTACCTCAAGAAGTAAAAAATAATGAGTTTCGAGTCGGCTTGACGCCAGGCAATGTAAGTGGACTATGTAAACAGGGCCACTCTGTTTTAGTGCAACGTGGAGCGGGTGAGCAAATTGGCTTGAGTGATGAGTCCTATCGACTTGCTGGGGCTAGCTTAATCAATAGTGCTGCAGAGGTGTTTCATAAAGCAGAAATGATCGTGAAGGTGAAAGAGCCTCAGGCGCAAGAGTGTGCCATGTTGCGAGAGGACCAAATTTTGTTTACCTATCTACATCTGGCTCCTGATCCTCAACAAACTAAAGCTTTAATGCAGTCAGGCGCGACTTGTATTGCCTATGAAACCGTCACTGCAATGAATGGTGCGTTACCGCTTTTGGCGCCAATGAGTGAGGTAGCTGGAAGGATGTCCATTCAGGCGGCCGCAGCCCACCTCGAAAAAACCAATGGCGGTTTAGGGATTCTGATGGCGGGAGTACCAGGTGTATCTCCTGCAAAAATAGTGATATTGGGTGGGGGTGTCGTAGGCCGTAATGCATTGCAGATGGCGGTAGGTATGGGTGCAGATGTGTGCATCTTCGATCGCGATATTGACCGCTTACGCCAGATTGATATGCTCTATGGCAACCGGGTGAGAACGTTTTATTCCGATAGCTTGTTGATCGAACAAGAGGTGAGTGAGGCTGATGTTGTTATTGGGGCAGTCTTGTTGCCAGGTGCCGCAGCTCCCAAACTCGTAACCCATCAAATGATTAAAAAAATGAAGCCAGGATCAGTGGTTGTGGATGTAGCCATCGATCAAGGAGGTTGTTTTGAAACCTCTAAACCCACTACTCATGCAGATCCTACTTTCATAGTAGATGGTGTCTTGCACTATTGTGTCGCCAATATGCCAGGTGCAGTTGCTAGAACATCTACTTTTGCCTTAACAAATGCGACCTATCCTTTTGTAGAGGCTTTGGCAAATCGTGGGGTTGTCCAGGCGCTATCGATTGATCATCATTTGCGTAATGGCCTTAGTGTGCATAAAGGTGTTTTGACCTCTAAGCCAGTAGCGATGGCACAAGGTTTGGACTTTGCTTCAGCGGAGGAGCTCTTGGTGGCATAGCGCTTCATTGCGGAGCTGTCAATAGACTATAGGTCTGGTCCGGTGGGGATATGGATTTAAAATGAGCCCTACATACAATCCTTGCAAACAATTGCAACCCTACTGGACTTTGATGATGGATTTTTCAGCTTTGGCTCTTTCAACTGGTGTAGTTGCCTTAGCGGAGATGGGGGATAAAACCCAATTACTTTCCTTGATGTTGGCAGCACGCTATCCCAAGCAAGCTTTAGCGATCATTGCTGGCATCTTTATCGCCACGATTGCTAATCATGCGTGTGCAGCGTTATTAGGCCATTGGTTAACTACCCTGGTGTCACCCGATGTGATGCGCTGGATTTTGGGGTTGAGTTTTTTAGGAATTGGTCTATGGCTACTCGTTCCAGATCACATTGATGATGCTGCTGGTTCAAAAGTGACTGATAAAGCACTTCAAGTATTACTACTAACAGTAGGCCTCTTCTTTTTAGCGGAGATGGGGGACAAGACGCAAATTGCCACCATTGCTCTTGGTGCGCGTTACGAGGATGTCATTTCGGTCACCATTGGCACCACATTGGGGATGATGCTGGCAAATGCTCCGGCAGTTTGGATAGGGCAGAAATTCACAAAACGGATGCCAATTCAGTGGGTCCATGCTATCGCCGCTGTCACCTTTATTGCTATTGGCTTGGCTACCCTGATTTGGGCCTAATCATTTGAGCTGAAGTTGGTCATTCAACAAGTCCGTCCGCCAAGACATAAAATAAGCTGATGAAAACTGATCTTCCCCAGAGCTTTCGTAGGCTCGAATACCGTCCACCCGTTTACACGTTTGATCAAGTAGAGCTCGATATTGCTTTAGATCCAGCGCGCACGATCGTCAAGAGTCGTATCGAAGTGCTGCCGGGTAAAAGTTTTGAGGCTGGATCTCCATTTGTCTTAGTTGGGAATGAGTTGGAGTTTGTGAGTTTACGTATCAATGGTGAGGCACACCGCCATTTTGAATTAACCCCTGAAACTCTCACCATCCACTCTCTACCAAAAGAGGGTAAAGAAAAATTTACCGTTGAAATTATTTGCGTTTGTGTGCCCGAGAAAAATACCTCTCTCATGGGTTTGTATGTCTCCAATGGAAATTTCTTTACCCAATGTGAAGCCGAAGGTTTTCGTAAGATTACCTATTTCTTGGATAGACCAGATGTGATGGCGCGCTATCGTGTGACATTGCGCGCCCGTGAGGTGGAGTGCCCAGTGTTGCTATCTAACGGCAATCTACTCCATACCGAAAAGCTACCCAATGGCTGGCACAGTGCTACCTGGGAAGATCCATTTCCTAAGCCATCCTACCTGTTTGCGTTGGTAGCGGGCAAGCTAGAGTGCATCGAAGAAACGATCACTACTAGTAGCGGTGCCAAGAAGCTTTTGCAAATCTGGGTTGAGCCGCATGATTTGCAGAAAACACGTCATGCGATGGATTCTTTGATTGCTTCGATTTATTGGGATGAAAAGCGTTTTGGTTTAGAGCTGGATTTAGAGCGCTTCATGATTGTCGCTGTCAGCGATTTCAATATGGGTGCAATGGAAAATAAGGGATTGAATATTTTCAATACCAAGTTTGTTCTTGCTCAGCCTGGGACAGCGACAGATGCTGATTTTGCCAATATTGAGAGTGTTGTCGCGCACGAGTATTTCCATAACTGGACTGGCAATCGGGTGACGTGTCAGGACTGGTTTCAGTTATCCCTAAAAGAAGGCTTGACAGTGTTTCGTGATCAGGAGTTTTCAGCTGAACAAATGGGGAGCGCGTCCGGTCGGGCAGTCAAGCGCATTGATGATGTTCGGTTATTGCGCCAACTTCAGTTCCCTGAAGATGCGGGCCCGATGGCTCATCCGATTCGCCCTGATGAGTATCAAGAGATCAATAACTTCTATACCGTCACTGTCTATGAGAAGGGTTCCGAGGTTGTTCGGATGTATCAAACCCTCTTAGGTAAAGAAGGTTTTCGCAAAGGTATGGACCTGTACTTCAAACGTCATGATGGTCAGGCTGTAACTTGTGATGATTTCTTGATGGCGATGGCTGATGCTAACGGAAAAGATCTCACGCAATTCAAGAATTGGTACAGCCAAGCCGGCACCCCTCGGGTTCATGTGCAGGAGCAGTACAACCTCTCTACAAAACAGTATCAACTCACCTTGACACAAAGCTGTGCACCAAGTCCTGGTCAGCCTGAGAAAAAACCGTTTCATATTCCCTTGAAAATGCGGCTACTCACCAAGGCAAATGATCAACAAGAACAGTTGCTTGAACTGACGCAAGCAAGTCAAACATGGACTTTTGACAATATTGCAGAGCGTCCTGTTCTCTCCCTGAATCGTAACTTTTCCGCACCAATCAATTTAGATTTCAAGCAGTCCGAAGCAGATCTCTTGACCTTATTCTCAAGTGATGATGATCCTTTTAACCGCTGGGAGGCTGGCCAGAAATTAGCAATGCAGATGATCCTCGATCATCGTTTGCCGGATGCACAGCTGATTGAGGCTTATCGCACGCTACTGCTGGATCCGAAACTAGATCCCGCCTTTAAAGATCTTGCTTTAACACTGCCTGCAGAATCCTACTTATACGAACAGTGTCAGAGCGTTGATCCCCAGAAAATCTTTACTGCCCGTCGTGCATTTCGTCGGGAAATCGCCAAACAACTGCAATTGGAGTGGGCTGCTTTATATCAACAAATGCAAACTCCCGGACCGTTCAAGTCCGATGGCGTAGATGCAGGTAAGCGCGCGCTTAAAAATCTCGCTTTAAGCATGCTGTTAGAGGCTGCGCCTGCTGTCTGGACTCCAATGGCTACCCATCAGTATCAAATTGCTGACAATATGACAGATCGCTATGCTGCTTTATCTGCTTTGGTAGTGCATGGCGCAAAGACTGCTCAAGATTGCTTGCTTGATTTTTACAATCGCTTTACCAATGACGCTCTGGTGATTGATAAGTGGTTTGGTTTGCAATCAAGTCGCCCGCCAGTGGATGGACTTGATTCCACGCTAGTAGAAGTTAAAAAACTGCGTGAGCACTCAGCATTTAAGTTAAACAATCCCAATCGAGTTCGGAGTGTGATTCATGCATTCTGCGCAAATAATCCAGCGAGTTTTCACCAGGCTGATGGCAGTGGTTATGAGTTTTGGGCGGATAGCGTCTTGGCTCTAGATCCCATTAATCCTCAGGTTGCTGCGCGACTAGCACGAGCATTAGATCGCTGGCGTCTCTTTGCTAAGCCTTACCAAGACCACATGAAATCTGCTCTGGAGCGGGTCTCCGCCTGTAAAACCCTCTCTCCCGATGTGCGTGAGGTGATTGGGAAGGCGTTGGCTAGCTAAGGGGTTAATGAAGCTTTTCGCTATAAGAAATTCCCAATTGGGTAGCTAGTTTGTCGAGGTTTTTATCTAGCGTCCAGAGTTGGGCATTTTTTGAAAGTAGGGTGGATGCCAGTAATGAAATATCAATTGCCCCACAACCAGAATCCTGAAGTTGGTGTTTTTCAATAAACTCCAACACTTCATTGGGTGTTGCGATAGTCGCTTGTTGTAATCTTTTGAGATAGCTCAAGGTTTTAGACCGTGGCGCTGGAGGAGATCCACACGCCAATTCAATCAGTACTAAAGGGTGGCAAAGGACTTGGTCACTTACCAATAGAGCTTCGAAAGCAATATTTGATTTTCGAAAGTGGGATACCCAAATAGAAGTGTCCACTAAAACCATCGACATGATTACTGATTACCTTTAATTTTACGACGGGGAATCGCTTTCATGAGAGGCGATTTGCCACCAAGCGCTGCTAGCCGTTTTGCTACTTGAACGCGTATAAAGACATTCATTGCTTCCCTAAAAAGATCTGCTTTATCCATTTCGGGATCTGCAACTTCCAAACCCCTTTGGTATAGATCATCGTCTATCGTTACAGTGGTTCTCATCTCTCTCTACTCCTCATCAATATTGATGCATTATATCATCTAAATAAGCATCATTACAGTAGGTTTTATTGTCAGTCGGCGCGCTTGCGGCCTAAATAGTCATTTTTCGAATTTCTAGTGGAGAACAAGGCAAAATAGAGTCACTAGACCATATTGAAAGAGTCCCGGAGAAAATCTTTTGTCCTCAAGCAACCATATTCATTTCGAACAATATTTAGCTTCCGCTAAGCCTGCAGGTAATCCTATTCCTGCTGGATTGCAGGAGCTACTTACTGCTGTTGTAAATACCTGCTCAACCTTAAGTCATGAAGTGGCGCAGGGCGCTTTGATCGGCTTATTGGGCTCTGCTGGTACAGGCAATGTGCAGGGCGAGGTGCAACAAAAGCTCGACATCATTGCAAATGATTTGCTGATTAAAGGTGTGCAGGGTTGTCAATCTCTTGCAGGTTTAGCTTCAGAAGAGATGGAGTTGCCGCTACCAGTTCAAGGCACAGGTGACTATTTGCTGTTATTTGATCCGCTTGATGGCTCATCGAACATCGATGTCAATGTCTCTATCGGGACGATCTTTTCTGTTCTGAAAAAGCAAGATCCTAAGGCGCCATTACAAACTTCCGACTTTTTATTGTCAGGACGCCATCAAGTCGCAGCGGGATATGTAGTCTATGGTCCGCAAACTACTATGGCCTTGACCTTAGGCGATGGTGTGGTGATGTTTACGCTTAACAAAGTGACTGGCGAGTTCCTACTCATTAAGGATACCGTCAAGATTGCGCATTCGACCAAAGAGTTTGCGATCAATATGTCCAATATGCGTCACTGGGCTGACCCGGTGCGTCGTTATGTAGAAGAATGTCTGGCTGGCGTCAGTGGCACTCGTGATAAAGATTTCAATATGCGCTGGATCGCCTCCATGGTGGCAGATGTCCATCGTGTATTATCTCGCGGCGGCGTCTTTATGTATCCCTGGGATCAGCGCGAACCTCACAAGCCAGGTAAATTACGATTGATGTACGAGGCTAATCCAATGAGCTTTCTAGTAGAACAGGCGGGTGGTGCCTCTACGAACGGTACGGATTTAATTATGGATCTACAGCCAACGGATTTACATGAGCGGGTATCTGTGATGCTGGGCTCAAAAGAGGAGATTGATCGTATTCAGCACTATCATTCTTAAGTTTTCAAAGCATTCTGCAATACATTAGTAAATAAAGAATAAGAAATAAAAGATAAGATAAGAAAAACCCAATCATGCGATTGGGTTTTTTTCGGCACAACAGAACTATGTAGATATTGTTTTTTTTACGGCCTTACTTTTTCTTTTAGATAGGCAAGCGATTCCTCTACCTGATCTATCAGAATCAAGCAGATATCCCCAGGGGATAAGCCTTCTAGAGCAGTATCAATTGCTTTAAATTCACCATGAATCTCTTTAACTTCTTTGGCCTTGGTGGCGCCTACTAAGCCCTCTTGAAGTAGTTTGAGCACTTCACCATCTTCGCGTCCGCGTTGGCAGGCATCTTGATACAGGATGACGTTATCAAAAGCATTTCCTAAGATACGGGTTAAATCACGAATATCCTCATCACGACGATCACCAGCACCGCTGATTACCACATGACTCTTATTGGGCTTCATGGCTTCAACAGCGCTTGTGAGGGCACGCATGGCATCAGGATTGTGGCCGTAGTCAGCAATCACCGTAGCGCCATTGTGTTGAAATTGATTGAAGCGGCCCGGTACTGAATCCGCATCACTTTCAAAGCTATGCAGACCGCGCGCAATCTTTTCTGCATCCAAACCAAGAGCCCAGGCTGCACCAATAGCAGCCATTACATTTTCAATCTGAAAGCCAAGCACACCATTTTTAGTCAGCGGAATGTCGCTAACCGGGAAGCGATATATGATGCGTGAGCCCTTAGACGCAACGATATAAGTGCCGTCAAAGTAAATCACTTTTTTGTTTTTGGCTCGATGCGCCGTGATTACGGGATGATGTTGATTTTGGGCAAAGAAGATCACGCGACCAGAGCATTTATCCCCCATTTTCGCAACCATCGGATCTGCAGCGTTCAGAACAGCGGCGCCAGTGGGGGCGACGTTTTGCACAATGACCCGCTTAAGGACAGCCAAATCTTCTACGCTAGTAATGTAGTTCAGTCCAAGATGGTCGCCTTCACCAATATTGGTTACTACTGCCACTTCACAGCGATCAAAACCTAAGCCCTCACGTAATAAACCACCGCGTGCGGTTTCAAGTACGGCAGCATCGACATCAGGGTGCATCAATACATTACGAGCACTCTTCGGTCCACTGCAATCGCCAGTATCGATTAAGCGATGGTTGATATAAACGCCATCGGTACCAGTCATACCAACTCGTAAACCCGTCTCGCTGATGAGATGAGCGATGAGGCGTACGGTAGTGGTTTTACCGTTCGTTCCAGTTACAGCAACTACAGGAATGCGACCATCTTCACCCAGTGGGAACATCATGTTAATGATGTCCTCTCCTACAGGACGTCCTTTGCCATAAGATGGCTTTAAATGCATGCGCAAGCCAGGCGCAGCATTGACTTCCACAATGCCGCCACCTTGTTGTTCCAATGGCTTATAGATGGACTCACAGAGAATATCCACACCAGCAATATCAAGACCAATCATTTGGGCAGCAGCTACTGCGCTGGCTGCTACATCAGGATGTACATCATCGGTTACGTCCGTTGCAGTGCCGCCAGTACTGAGGTTGGCATTGTTGCGGAGTAAAACACGTTCACCAGTTTTGGGAACATATTGTGGGCTGAGGCCATTGCTAGCAAGATGCGCTAACGCGATATCATCAAAACGAATTTTGGTCAGAGCGGTAGCATGACCGTCGCCGCGCAAGGGATTTTTATTCTCAATTTCAACTAATTGGGCAACCGTATGCGAACCATCGCCAACGACTTGAGCTGGCTCACGACGTGCAGCAGCAGAGAGGCGATTACCAACCACCAGTAGACGGTAGTCAGCACCAGGAAGATAGCGCTCCACAATCGTTTCACGACCAAAGGCTTGAGTCACAATAAATCCAGCACGCACTTCTTCTTCAGTCTGAATATTGGCAACCACACCTTTACCTTGATTGCCGTCTTTGGGCTTAAGTACTACTGGCCCACCAATTTTCTGAGCGGCACGCCAAGCATCATCAGCGGTAGTGACGACTTCACCAATCGGCACGGAAACACCTGCAGCTGCAAGTAAATTTTTTGTCAATTCTTTATCTTGAGCAATCGCTTCAGCAATTGCGCTGGTATCGCTGGTTTCAGCAGCTTGAATACGCTTTTGTTTACTACCCCAGCCAAACTGCACCATACTGCCTTCCGTCATACGACGATAGGGAATATTACGTTGAACAGCTGCATCCACGATAGATCCAGTGCTAGGACCAAGGCGCACATCCTCATAGAGCGCCCCTAGCTCGGAGAGAGCAGCTGTAAGGTCAAAAGGGGCGTCGTTGAGTGTCGCCTGAATCAAGGCAAATCCAAAGTCAAAGGCCATACGACCGACAACTTCTTCGGTGTATTCGACTACGACTTGGTAGACGCCCACATCGATGGTCTGCACCGTTCGACTAAACGTGACTGGGCAGCCAGCTTGTGCTTGAAGACCCAGTGCGGCATGCTCAAGCGCATGAGCGAGTGAGAGTACTTCATTGTGACCGCCGCGACGCATGCTACCAAGTTGTGGAAAGCGTTCGCGAATCTTGGTCTCGAATTGAGGGATAGAGTCAATCGAGCGCTCTGACTCATCACACGACACAATCGCTTCCAAAGCGGTATGACGGCTCCATAAATTGGGGCCGCGCAACATACGAATTCGGGTAATTTCCAATTAAGCCCCTGTAACAGTCGTAGCATCAGGCACAAACGTTTCTGCGCCTGCTTCAATCACATTAAACGGAATCTCTAAAGCCCAGGCTGCAGCAATTGCTGCGCCTAAATTCATGGTCTTCCAAGGTGAACTAGTGTTCGCCTCAGAATGGCGTGGCACGGGGATGGATTTCTGATCCAGCTTGCCAGAGATCAAGGTAATCTGTTGTTTGCCAATGACAACGGCTCGGCCGCCATTGAGTAGATGAGTTATGATCACCTCAGAGTCAGGATTCTCGCTAAAGAAAATCACCTGACCATCACAAAGCTCTGCCATCTGCACACACATTGGATCATCGGCATTGAGTACAGCTACGCCAGTTGGTAGAACGACATCCACTTGAGTTCTGACTATGCTAAAGACTTGGTCCTCATCGTAGATCGCATACTGAGGAAAATTGGCTTTCGGGTCAACATTGAGCACTACGCCAACCTGACAACGATCATAGGCTAAGCCCTCTATCAACATAGATAAGTGATTGTTCTCGATGACGACGGCTTCTACAGCGCGGTTGAGCAGGGTGCGGCGTGCATTCTCCCAATTCGATACATTTGAATTAGGAATTGCGCGGTTACCAAAAAACAAGCCTTTGCTGCAGGACAGACCAACATAGACGTTCGTTAGACGTAAAAAATGCGCCACCATTTCAGCAACGGGCGTTTTACCGCGCTCGCCACAAATGCCTACTACCGGTATACGGAAATCCGCTCCAGGTGGGAAAAGGTGATTGGTGATTTCTTTGCCAACAGGTTGCGGTTTTCCACTGGCAGGCTTTAAGTGCATGAGTAGACCAGGACCAGCATTGACTTCAACAATTGCCGCGTTTTGATCGGCAAGTGGTTTGCTGATGTCTTGAGCTACGAGGTCAACACCAGCAATTTCAAGGCCCACTACACGGGCAGCTAAGGCAACTTGACTTGCTACATCAGGGTGCACTAAGTCAGTGACATCAAATGCGACATTGCCATTGCTTTGAATGAGTACTTTTTGATCGACTGCTGGGGTGCTGTCTCCTGTCAATTTTTGACGCGCAAGTTCAAGCTCAACTGCAGAGTCAATTCTGACTGGATTGAGTGGGTGTTCTTCTGCCGTGCCACGACGGGGGTCAGAATTAATCTGGATCTGAATTAATTCATGCACGGTATGTTTGCCGTCGCCTGTTACCCAAACAGTTTCACCTTTGGCGGCAGCAACAACTTTGTTGCCCACTACTAGTAGGCGATGTTCATCGCCAACAATATGGCGTTCAACTAATACCTCACTACCTTCATCGATTGCGACTGCATAAGCAGCTTCAATTTCTTGTTGGGTATACAGATTGATAAACACTCCGCGACCATGATTACCGTCAATCGGCTTAACGACAACGGGTAAACCAATATCTTGGGCAGCTTCCCAGGCATCATCCGGGCTGGTTACAGTCCTACCCTCGGGAGTAGGGACGCCGGCGCTACGCAACAAACTCTTGGTCAGATCTTTGTCACGAGAGATCGTCTCTGCAATTGCGCTGGTTTGATCGGTCTCCGCAGTCCAGATGCGACGTTGTTTGGCGCCGTAACCTAATTGCACCAAGTTGCCTTCTGATAAACGAATCGAGGGTATGCCACGCTCCTCAGCTGCATTCACAATACAGGCGGTACTCGGTCCCAGTAGAAGATCGTCACCTAGTTCACGCAAATTTTCAATAATGGTTTGAACTTCAGCGACGCAATCTTTGTTGTCTTGCGCCAAAGCAAGATAGAGATCACGCGCATATTTCAGAGCGGTGAGGGTTACTTCCTCATTAATTGCACTGACCATGACTTTGTAGACGCCGCGGCGATCACCATCGCGTGCCTTGCCAAAACCACCAGGAATACCTGCCAGATTTTGTAGTTCAAGGGTTAAGTGCTCAAGGATATGAGCAGGCCAAGTACCTTCTTCAACCCGTTTTAAAAATCCGCCAGTCTCGCCGTAGCTGCAGCGATGCTCAACCAGGCTAGGGAGAGCTTTCACAAGCCGTTCGTAAAAACCAGGAATGAGGTTTGAGGGGTAGTCCTCTAAATCCCCGATATCAAGCCATACCTCTATCACGGGGTGGTATGTCCACATATTGGGACCACGGAGATGCTTTACGCTCAGAATCTCAATGGATTTATCTAGTAATTGGGGCATGTGCAGTGTTGCGATAGCCGACGCCAGGCTAATGGCGCTGACATGTCAGACAGTCTCTCTGTTTCTAGTAGTTATTGATTAAAAACTCGCAAAAAATAGCAAAAATACATAAAAAGGCTCACTCAGACAATTTAACGGGTTTTGGGGGTCTAAAGTTGACAGGAGCAATAAATCTAATTAATCGAGCTCCACTATACTTTTAAGGTCGATGAAGCCACAAATCCTACCTTTTGCACCTGTGCTGCCAAGTGATTGGCAGGCTGTTTTAGTGGCTCAATCCTTTCCCATGAATCGCTTGGAAGCCCCGCTAGCCTGGGTTGAGCTCGATCTAGATGCGGATCTGCGCTTTGAAAAAAGCCTGCTTTTACTGACTGAGCAGGGTCTTTTTTGGACCAACGGTAAGGTATTTGAGTCATGGGACCTGGGGCAAGACCTTCATTTAGTGCATGGCGATCATGCTGGAGTGGGCCATTTACGGTTGGAAACCGCTGATAAATTACTCAAATCCTGGAACTTTACCTTGGCGGTTAATCCCCAAGTGTTGCGCCTGCAATCGAGTTTCAGGCAGCTCAATCGTGGCGAAGATATTAGCAATGGCGAGGTAAGCGAATATGACAAACAGGTTTGTGCGGTTTGTTTAAGTCCCAAGCCAGCAAATTCAGATACTTGTCTAACATGCGATCCCGAAGAGGATGCTCCACCATCAACTTGGACGCTTCTGAAACTTTGGCGTTTTGCTCGTCCGTACAAAAAACAATTGCTGCTCGGTTTTGTTTTGACATTGCTCTCTACAGGCGCGACTTTAATTCCGCCGTATCTAACAATGCCGCTGATGGATCATGTCTTGATTCCATACGAGCGTGGTAACCCAATTGATTTCCATTTGGCCAGCATGTATCTCTTTGCTCTGTTTGGAGCTGCATTAGTTGCTTGGGGCTTAGGTTGGTGGAAGACTTATCTGCTCGCATTAGTCAGTGAACGAATTGGTGCTGACTTACGTAACACTACTTTTGAGCATCTACTCAAATTATCTTTGGAATATTTTGGCGGAAAGAGAACCGGTGACTTGATTGCCCGTATCGGCGCAGAGACGGATCGCATCTGTGTTTTCCTCTCTTTATACGCACTTGATTTTGCTACCGATGTATTGATGATCACGATGACTGCGGCGATCTTAGTATCGATCGATCCTTTGCTGGCATTAGTGACATTAGCACCTCTACCATTTATTGTTGGGATGATTCATGTGGTGCGAGATCGTTTGCGTTTCGGTTTTGAGAAGATCGATCGTATCTGGTCTGAAGTAACTAACATTTTGGCAGACACCATTCCCGGCATTCGGGTAGTGAAAGCATTTGCACAAGAAGATCGTGAGCTCAAACGTTTCGTTGATTCCAATAAACACAATTTACAAATTAATGATCGTGTTAATCGTGTATGGGGTTTATTTTCTCCAACGGTGACGCTGCTTACTGAAACGGGTTTGTTAGTCGTTTGGGGATTTGGTATTTGGCAAGTAGCGCATCAAAAAGTAACGGTTGGTGTTTTGATTGCATTCTTGGCTTACATCGGCCGTTTTTATATTCGTCTGGATTCGATGAGTCGGATTGTTTCTCATACGCAAAAAGCGGCTGCTGGTGCTAAACGAATATTTGATATTTTGGATCATGTATCGAGCGTTCCAGAGCCCATCAATCCAGCCCCATTGGGTGAGGTTAAAGGGCGTATCTCCTTGCGCGGCGTCGGTTTCCGCTACGGCAACCGTGCAGTATCCAAAGGGATTGATTTAGATATTGCTCCTGGAGAAATGATTGGTTTAGTGGGGCATAGTGGCTCGGGTAAGAGTACTTTAGTCAATCTGATCTGTCGCTTTTATGATGTGAGCTCAGGCTCGATATCCTTGGATGGGCGCGATATTCGCAGTATTGCCATTGCTGACTATCGCAAGCGTATTGGCCTGGTCTTACAGGAACCGTTCTTATTCTTTGGCACCATTGCCGAGAACATTGCTTATGGCAAACCCAATGCCAGTCGCGAAGAAATTATTGAAGCAGCCCGCGCTGCGCATGCCCATGAATTTATCTTGCGCTTACCACTTGGTTATGACTCCTTAGTAGGGGAGCGTGGTCAATCCCTCTCAGGAGGCGAGCGTCAACGCATTTCTATTGCACGTGCATTGTTGATTAATCCTAGTATCTTGATTTTGGATGAAGCTACGTCATCAGTGGATACAACTACAGAAAAAGAGATTCAACGCGCTTTAGATAATCTAGTGAAGGGTCGTACT
>JACCDH011392224.1_pt1 | contig 18158 bp, 11 predicted proteins | sample 7442481 | NCBI WGS metagenome assembly JACCDH01 (sample SAMN15323433, study PRJNA562643) | freshwater metagenome | isolation source: river surface water | place: USA:Blue River Watershed | collected 2017-08-15 | reverse complement strand
TTGTCCCAGCGGTACCATGACCAACCAAATTGCCATTAAAGCCCATACCCAGCCGGGTGATGAAGTGATCTGCGAACATCTGTCGCACATCTACCAGTACGAAGGTGGTGGCATTGCGTTTAACTCTGGTTGTTCTGTACGTCTGCTGCATGGCGATCGTGGCCGTATCACAGCTGATATGGTGAAAGCAGCCATCAATCCGGATGATGTACACAAACCGGTTACTTCCTTGGTTTCACTTGAAAATACCGGTAACAGAGGCGGTGGTAGTTGTTACGAATTCAATGATATTCTGCAGATTAAGCAGGTTTGTATCGATAATAACTTGAAGTTGCACTTGGATGGTGCACGCTTGTTTAATGCCCTCGTGGCAAAGGGCGAAACACCGCTTCAATATGGTCAGGCTTTTGATACCATATCCATTTGCTTGAGCAAAGGTTTGGGCGCGCCTGTGGGCAGTCTGCTCCTCGGCCCTGCAGCTTTTATCAAGAAATCGCGCCGCATCCGTAAGGTATTTGGTGGCGGTATGCGACAAGCGGGTATGCTGGCAGCAGCCGGTTTATATGCTTTACAATACCATGTAGACCGTTTAGCGGAAGACCATGCCCATGCCAAAGCATTGGAAGCTGCTTTGCGTAAGAAGGATTTTATTGGGGAGTTTTTACCCGTTGAAACCAATATCCTCATATTTGAAGTGAAGGGCCGACTCACTCCTGCTGCATTCGCGGAAAAAATGAAGGCTGCCGGTATTCATTTACTGGCCATGACACCTACACAGGTGCGTATCGTGGTACACCTCGATATCACACCTGACATGATTCAAGAAACGATTACTGCTATAGAACAATTATAAGCCGATAGATTATGTTACCTAAGATTAACCCCACCAGTACACAAGCATGGTTTTTATTGAAGAAGCATTATGAAGACGAAATGAATCGCGCGCACATGCGCAAACTCTTTGCTGCAGACGCAGATCGTTTTCAGAAATTCTCCATTCGTTTTGAAGATATTTTGTTCGACTACTCCAAGAACATCATCAACGATAAAACATTGCACCTCCTGCAAGAGCTGGCAGTAGACTGCAAATTGCCTGAAGCCATTCATGCCATGTTTGCAGGAATAAGAATCAATGAAACGGAAAACAGAGCAGTGCTCCATACCGCCCTGCGCAATTTTTCGGATACACCAATCCTCGTGGATGGAAAAGATGTGATGCCACTGGTGAAAAAAGTACAGGCGCAGATGAAAACTTTCTGTGCCAAAGTGCATGATGGTAGCTGGAAGGGTTACACAGGAAAATCCATTCAATACATTGTCAATATTGGAATTGGCGGTAGTGATTTAGGTCCGGTAATGGTAACAGAAGCTTTACGTCCTTATTGGGTAGAAGGTATTCAAACCTATTTCGTGAGCAATGTGGATGGCACGCATATGGCAGAAACACTCAAACGTGTGGATCCAGAAACAACGCTCTTCCTCGTGGCGTCTAAAACATTCACCACACAGGAAACCATGACCAATGCACATACTGCACGTAATTGGTTCTTGGATCATGCCAAAGATGAAAAAGCCATTGCCAAACATTTTGTGGCATTGAGCACGAATGAGCAGGCAGTTACTGCTTTTGGCATTGATAAGCAGAACATGTTTGAGTTCTGGGATTGGGTTGGTGGACGTTACTCATTGTGGAGTGCGATTGGTTTATCGATTGCACTGACCATTGGTAATGACAATTTCGAAGCTTTACTGAAAGGTGCGTATAGTGCGGATACCCATTTTAGAACTGCAAAAGCAGAACAGAATATTCCGGTAATCATGGCATTGCTCGGCATCTGGTACACCAATTTCTTTGGCGCGCAAAGCGAAGCCATCCTTCCTTATGATCAATACCTGCATCGCTTTGCAGCTTATTTCCAGCAAGGCAATATGGAAAGTAACGGTAAAAGTGTAGATCGTAGTGGCAACAATATTGATTATGCTACCGGCCCGGTAATCTGGGGCGAACCCGGTACCAATGGTCAGCATGCTTTCTACCAATTGATCCATCAGGGTACGGTCTTGATTCCCTGCGATTTTATCGCACCGGCCATCAGCCACAATCCAGCAGGCGATCATCATGTGAAACTGCTGTCGAATTTCTTCGCGCAAACAGAAGCGTTGATGAATGGCAAAACTGAAGCGGAAGTAAAAGCGGAATTTGAAGCAACCGGTAAACCGGAAGAGCAATGGAAAAAGCTGATTCCTTTCAAGGTATTTGAAGGCAATAAACCAACCAACTCCATCATCGTTAAGCAGATAACGCCTTATACCTTAGGCCAACTGATTGCTTTTTATGAGCACAAGATTTTTGTGCAAGGTGTGTTGTGGAATATTTTCAGCTTCGATCAATGGGGCGTTGAATTGGGCAAGCAACTCGCTAACCAAATTCTGCCTGAGTTACAAGATGCAAGTCCTGTGCAATCACACGACGCATCTACCAATGGATTAATCAACACGTACAAAGCTTTTATTCAAGCATGATTACTGGCATTCACATCAGAACAATAGCATCTGCAGACAATGCTGCTATGGCGAAAATCATTCGTACAGCTTTGGAAGAATTTGGTGCGAATAAACCGGGTACAGTGTATTATGATGATACCACAGATGCTTTATACGAATTGTTTGCTAACACACCCAATAGTTTGTATTTAGTTGCAGAGCGTGATGGTGAATTGGTGGGTGGAGCAGGCATCTTCCCTACTGATCAATTACCGGAAGGGGTTTGTGAGCTGGTGAAAATGTACCTGCGTAAAGATGTGCGCAATATTGGTTTGGGCAGAAGCATGATTGATGAATGTTTGAAAAGAGCTAAAGCGATTGGATACAAACAAGTCTATTTAGAAACCATGCCTGAATTACGCAAAGCAGTTGCTGTGTATGAAAAATTCGGATTTGAGTATCTCAAAGGCCCGATGGGAAATTCCGGGCATAACGGATGCGATATCTGGATGTTGAAAACGATATAAATGAAAAGCCCCACATCATTGTGGGGCTTTTCTCTAGCAGTTGGTTTTGGTTGATATAGCACTTACCACTTATCTACTTCTTCAGAAGCAGTTGGGTTCACAATACTTGTAGCTTCGGGTGCAGTTTCAGCTGGTGTTGCTGTTTCAACGGCAGTTTCCGTAGTGGTTGCGGTTGCTTCTGTTTCATACACTTCGCCTTCAGCAGCCTCATCGTATTCATGGTTGAAAGCATCAAAATCGAAATCAGGCATCAGTTCTGTTTTCACATGATCTACTGCCTCATTTAGTGCTTTCAGGAATTTATTGAAATCTTCTTTGTACAAGAATATCTTGTGTCTGTCGTAACCATTGTTGTCAAAGCGCTTGCGGCTTTCAGTAATGGTTAGGTAATAATCATTACCACGGGTTGCACGCACATCGAAGAAATAAGTTCTTCTCTTTCCGGCACGGATGCGTTTGCTGTAAACGCTCTCCATTTTTTTGTCGTTGTTCTCGTACGCCACAGTCAGCAGTTTTGGTTTGGTGTTTTGGTTTAGGTGGACAAATATAATATTGTTTGCGAATTAGCAAAATTTTACAAAAGAATGTAAAACAAGGGTTTGCGGGTGTCCGAATTGGTTATTCTGCCCTATTCTCCACACGTTGCACGCGGAACAATTCCGCATAAAGTCCGTCTTGTTCCATCAACTGTTCATGGGTGCCCATTTCTGCAATATGCCCGTTCTCCAGCACCACAATTGAATCAAAACGAAAATCAGTGGGTATACGGTGTGTAATGATTATAGCGGTTTTACCTTTAAGCGCTTTATCCAGGTTATTGACAACCAGTCTTTCTGTTCGGGCATCTACTGCGCTCAGGCAATCATCGAAAATGGCTAAGGAAGGTTGTTTAATTAGTGCACGGGCAATGGATATACGTTGTTTTTGTCCGCCACTTAGCGTTACGCCTCGCTCACCAATCATGGTATCATACTGCTGTGCGAATTGTGCAATATCGCCGTCAACACCTGCCATAGTTGCTGCTTTGGTAATGGTTTCCTTGGAAGCAGTTTCATCCAGACCGAAAGCAATATTGTCTGCCACTGTATCGCTAAACAAAAAGACATCCTGCGGTACATAACTGATTTGTTCACGGTAATGCGTTAGTTCATATTCTTGCAAAGACCTTCCGCCAATGGTAATACTACCTGAATCTGGTTCATAAAACCGCAGGAGTAATTGGGCTAAGGATGTTTTACCACTCCCTGTTCTGCCCAACAATAGCACTCGCGCTCCTTTTTTGATGTGGAGATTGATATGATCTAAGGCACGAATACCCGTGTGTTGGTAAGTGAATGAAACATCTTTTAAAACGATATCTCCCTCCGGACGAATCATTTCTGCGCCAATAGTTTCTTTGGCCACAGGTTGCGTAAACATGAATTCATTGATGCGTTTCTGCGATGCTGCTGCTCGCTGTACAATACTGGCCGTCCAGCCAATCGCACTCACAGGAAAGTTGAGCATATTGATGTAAATCACAAACTCCACAATGGTGCCAACACGTGAACTGTCTTCCAATGCTTGAAAACCGCCAATCAGAATGGTCACTAAGGTACTGATGCCGATCATCAGTGTCATACTTGGAAAATAGACTGCTTCTACCTTGGCTAAAGCAATGGCGTTTTGTTTGTATGCTTCGCTATTGCGGGTGAAGAAACCCAGCATGGCTTTTTCCTGTACAAAGGATTTGATCACGCGGATACCTGAGTATGATTCTTGTGCATTGGTGGTGAGATCGGATAATAAGCCCTGTATCTGCTCACTCTTTTTATTGATGATACTGTTGACGTAATAAATGGTAATGGCCAGCAGAGGCAATGGTGCCAAAACATACATAGTGAGTTCAGCATCCTTACGCAGCATGTTGACTACACAAAAACTGATTAAGGCTACTAGGTTGATGAAATACATAATAGCCGGGCCCGTATACATTCTTACTCGGCTCACATCTTCTGCCATGCGGTTCATCAAATCGCCTGTGCTATTGGTCTTGTAGAACTGCGTATCTAACTGCTGATAATGCTGGTAGATTTCATTTTTCTGGTCGTACTCAATATGCCTGCTCATGACAATAATGGTCTGGCGCATAAAGAACATCAAGATGCCTCTAATTAAAGCCAAGGCAAGGATGGTGATACAACAGATAGCAACAATCCACGCAAAGTCATGGGTACTGGTATCCATTTGATGCAGAAACCAGTTAACCAGCCAATCATGTTGTATTGTTTTAGCCGCAGTTTTGGCACCTGGTAATTGTTCTTGTACCCTGCTTACCACATAACCGGTTACCTGTGGTGCTAATACCGCAAAGTAGTTGGAAGCAATCACGAAAAAGATACCGATGAAGAAACGATATCGGTATTTCCAGAAATAGTGATTTAGTGCGGCTAAATGCTTCAAGTATTGCTTTTGCGCAAATGTAAACAACCCATATGAATAACTTTTTTAATAGTTTTAGACTGAGTAAATCAAAAGCGGTCTTTTATGAAAAGATATTTGATAATTAGTATCTCAATCCTGCTCTTTTTGACTACAGCTGTAGGACAAAAGGTGTACGTTAAATTCGGTTTCGATGAAAAGAATGGCGATATCGTTATTAAGGAGAATGCTGTTTTTCTGCCTTATGATGGGAAAGCTGTTGTTTATGATACTACCCTCTCATTTACTTCATCCTACTCTACAAAAGACGTACTTAAAGGCATCAAAAAGATGTTTGCTTCTTTTACAAAGACGCCTGCTTTGGGTATCAGTGCTTTTGAGATTATCGAACTTCGTGGGTATGCCAATAAGATTATTTATGAGGATTTAGAAGATGGAGTAATTACAGGTTATCTGGCTTTCGTTACGCCAAAGGAAAAGGGACGCCCCAAACTTGTTTCATTCGGTGATTTGGTTGTTTGTAAGGCTACATTTCTCGTAAAGGACAATAAACTGAAATTATATATTGAGGATGTTGAGTTTTATTATGGAAATCTAGGCAGAAGAATACTTGGAGAATCGCTAGGTGGTTCAGCAGTTGGAGTATTAGCTAGTTTAACATACGATTCTTTTAATCAGATGATGGATGCTCGAATGAAGATTACGACCAATGATTATCAGATTCCATACAATGAGGGGGTGGCCGCCTACTCTGTTGACTATTACATTAGAAAGCTACCAGAAGCGCTTAAGGAAATGATTAACGCGGAAATAGCTGCCAAGTCAAAGTATAAAATGGATTAATTGCTGTTCACTAAACTTATTTTCCCTAAAAAATAAATCGGCAACGGGCTCAACGAATATTGTATGGATTAAGGATTAGCTGCGCTGATCCTGGTGGTGGGGCTTAAAACAACTCAATGCCCACTCGCTTCGCTCGTTGCCATTTTGCTTTTTCGCGCTTATGCTCGAGTAAACTCGGCAACGGGCTCAACGAATATTGTATGGATTAGGGATTAGCTGCGCTGATCCTGGTGATGGGGCTTAAAACAAATCAATGCCCACTCGCTTCGCTCGTTGCCATTTTGCTTTTTCGCGCTTATGCACAAGCAAGCTTGGCAACGCGCTTAAAGCAAAATGCCTCGACTTTCGTCGAGGCATTGAGTTGTTTTGCGGAGAGAGAGGGATTCGAACCCCCGGACCTGTTACAGTCAACGGTTTTCAAGACCGCCGCATTCGACCGCTCTGCCATCTCTCCGGGTGCAAAATAACAGTCTCGTTCCCTATCTTCCAAAAAAACAATAAAATTCTCTTGAAACCCTTTGTAGTTAAGGGTTCTGACGTATTGCAAAAATGTAGATGATTAGTTTTTCCCTTCTGTATCCACCTTCTCTACCCGCACCAAATCTGCTAAATCAACATTCATGGGGATGAGGCCTATTTGTACAATAGCGCGCTTACCGCGGATCTCTTTTACCTCGCCTACCTGGTAATTTTTCTTGAGTTTGACTAAACTGCCGATCGTAATATCAGCCGGTAATTCTTTGTATTTGCTGTCGACCTTCTTCGCCAGCTTATTCACCACCACCTGTTCTTTCTGCTTGAACAAGAGTCCGTGCAGGTGTTTGATGACTTCTTCTTTCTTCTCCGTTTTCTTATAATCCAGCACAATTTGACGCAGTTTGCGTTCCATGTCTTTCAAATAAGCAAGTCGGTCTTCCGTGATGCGGTTCTGTTGCTTGAGTAATTCCACCTGCTGGCGATGGCGCTCTTTGTCCATCACTCTTTCCATCTCCGCTTTCAAGCGCGCATTTTCCTTCAGCAGTTTGTCGAGTTCTTTTTTCTCCTTGCTCAAGTGCTGTAAATCCTGCTCAGTTCTGTTGAGCAGTTTATCCAATTTGAAATGGTCTTCAGAAACCAGATTGCGCGCTTTCTGAATCAGATGCGTGGGTAAACCAATGCGCTCAGCAATAGAGAATGTATAAGAACTCCCGGGCTTACCAATTTTCAATTCATACAAGGGCAAGAGATTCTTTTCATCAAATGCCATGGCACCATTAATGATTCCCGGCACATGGTTGGCCATCACTTTCAGGTTTAGGTAGTGTGTAGTAACAATACCCATGGCATGCTTTCTGTTCAACTCTTCCATGATCACTTCGGCGAAAGCCCCACCCAGATTGGGATCTGAGCCACTACCCAATTCATCAATGAAGAATAAGGTTTTGCCATTTGCTGTTTCAATGAAATGCTTCATGTGCAACAAATGACTAGAATAAGTACTCAACTCAAACTCGATGCTCTGTGTATCGCCAATATGGATGAATAACTGTTTGAATATACCCATCTGCGAAACTGGACTCACAGGTACTAATAAACCACTCTGTACCATGAGCTGGTTCAAACCAATGGTTTTCATACTCACGGTCTTACCACCAGCATTCGGACCACTGATCACTAGAATTCTTTTCTTCTCATCTAAGGTGATGGTTACAGGAATTGTGCGTTTGCCCGATTGCTTATTGTACAATAACAAAAGTGGATGATACGCATCTTTGAGTTCAATCAAGGCTTTGTCGACAATATTCGGCAGGTTGCCATTCATGTCAATAGCCAGCTTGGCCTTGGCTCTGATGAAATCATATTCACCTGCAGCTTGCAAATAGCGTTTCAGCAAATCTGCGTATACGGATAAACGGGCTGTCAGTTCTCTTAAGATTCGGTTGACTTCTCTAGCTTCCTCACTTTCCAGACTAAAGACTTCATTATTCAGTTCAATGGTTTCTTCAGGTTCAATGAAAGCTGTTTTTCTGCTATCGCTTTCACCGTGGAGAATCCCTTTTACTTGTCGCTTATGTTCACTGAATACGGCTACAACCCTTCTACCATTACTGAAGCTCTCATCAATATCCGCTGTGTAACCTGCTTTATTAAGTTTGGCCACTACTTTTTCAAACATGCGGCGCAATTCATTCCGCTTGCGGAATAGGCTCATGCGAATCTTGTAGAGATCATCACTCGCATTGTCTTTTACTACACCATACTCATCCAGCACATCATCGATCAACTCTACGATCACTTTTTCATAATAGAGATCATCAATCACCTGCGATAGAGCCGGATACGCTGATCTTCTATCTGCGTCAAACCAGCGGAAGATATTGCCCATATTGGTGGCCAGTCTGCGCACCAGCATAAACTCTTCTGCTGATAGCATGGCGCCGGGAATACCCAGCAATTTCAGTTCTCTTGAAAAAGGATGCGTGAAATCATTGGGAAAGTTTTGTCCCTGCTGCTGGAGTAATTTATACTCATGCGTTTGGTTCAGCTCTGCCTCGATGTATTCTTTACGGGTGTGGATGCGGAGGTTGTTGGCTTTATCCTTGGCATAGGCGGTTCGGGCATGCTCCTGCAGGAGTTGCCTGATTTTGTCGAATTCCAATTGCACCAATGCCGATTCCGGGTAAAGCCGCATCTATCTGTTTTAAGGCGGCAAAGGTAATGGACAGACGCCGCAGCAGAAAATTGAACAAAATGCCCGTTTGGCTGTATTCACATTTACTTTGCAACTGTACATGATACCTTCACGTATCTATTATTATGAAACAACTATTTAGCATCCTGTTCTCGTTCGCCGCACTGGTTTCCTGTGCTCAGCCAACGAACAATAAACAATCAACTGCTATGAAACCCATTGACCCCGCAAAAGCTGCACAGTATGATACCGCCACATTTGGTGCCGGCTGCTTCTGGTGTGTGGAAGCCATTTTCCAGCGTGTAAAAGGCGTGGAACAGGTCTTGAGTGGCTATGGTGGTGGACATGTAGAAAATCCTACCTATGAACAGGTTTGTGATAAGAATACCGGCCATGTAGAGTTGTGCCGCATTATTTACGATCCCAAGCAGGTAAGTTTTGATGAATTGTTGGAGATATTCTGGAAAACCCACGATCCTACCACACCTGATCGCCAGGGTAATGATGTAGGCCCGCAGTATAGAAGTGTGGTATTTTACCATAATGAATTACAGCGCGAGCGTGCCGAGTATTATAAAAAGGAATTGGATAAAAGCGGCGCATTCAAAGCACCCATTGTGACGACAGTAGAACCTTTCAAGAATTTTTATCCTGCAGAAAATTATCACCAGAATTATTACAACGATAATCCCGCACAAGGCTATTGCTATTTCGTCATAAGACCCAAGGTGGAGAAGTTTGAGAAAGTGTTTAAAGAGAAGTTGAAGAAGAATTAATATTTGAGATTACTGATTTGATATTTGAGATTTTTTTGCTTGTGGCTTAACGCATAAGGCTAAAAGCTTCAATGATAGGTGCCCCAATTTGCGTACCTTTTTTCACGCTAAGCTCGCAAAGTATATATAGCGCCCGCTAGGGATTCTTTTCAACTTAGTTTATGTGCCTAAAAAACTTTGCGTGCCTTGCGTGAAAATTCTTTGATAATCAAGTTCAAGGATTCTTACTGCAGAATTAGGGTAAGTATTAATTACTTTTAGTTGAATTTGCTCCCCTGCTAAGGGGAGCTGGCACTGAAGGTGACTGAGGGGTATATGCACCACCCCGTCATGTGCTACACACATGCACTCATCTTACGCTAAAGCTTCAAATTACAGGCCATCCTTGATAAGGAGGGGATACTATTTTTTGATTTTTGATTGAATCTTCACGATTCACGTCTCACGACTGACGCGAATATTACTTTACCTGCACTCTTCTCAGTTCCAGCAAATTCAAGGCATTGGCGTGAAAGCCGTGGATGTTGTTTTGCACGAGGTGTATCACCATATCATACCAAACAGGTACTACCGGTGCATCATTGATGACTAGCTGATCCATTTGTCTGTATAAAGCATAACGCACTGAGTCATTGGTTTCGGCAATGGCTTGTTCATACAAGTGATCAAATGCGGGATTCTTATAGCGTGTATAGTTGGGCGGCGCAGGATTCTTGCTGTAGAACATCGCCATGTAATTCTCTGCATCGGGATAATCTGCAATCCAGCTGCCGCGGAAAAATCCAGCGGTGGATTTAGCCGTTTGTTCTAACAACAAACTTTTCTGAATCACTTCTACCTGAACAGGAATACCGACATCTTCACATTGCTTGGCTACATAGCTGGCAATGTCTGCGTAAATGGGAATGGTGAGTAGTTTGATGGCAGGCAATTGATTCAACTCCAAACCACTGCTGCGTAGTAACTGTCTGGCCTTCTCCGGATCATACGCATACCCTTTCACCATCTCCGTATTGCGCGAGGGTAATCCGCCCGGCACGAATCCTGCATTTGCGGGAAATCCAATGGAGTTGCGCAAATACAAAATCAATTGCTCGCGGTTAATAGCATGGTTGATGGCCTGACGAATGGCTTTTACCCGCAATGGCGAATTGCGTACTACCGGATTGTTTTCATCCACCAGTATGCCAAAATATTCGGTGTTGAGATAAGCGTGTTTGTTTAGTTGCAATTGGTTAACCCATTTGCTGCGGAGCTCTCCTTTCTTGGTGAGGATTTCATCTTTAAACGAAGGATCAATATCATTGATGAAACTCAGCTTGCCTTGTCTGAATTGTAAGAACTCTGTTGCTTTATTGTCGAAGAAGCTCACTTTTACCGCATCGAGATAAGGCAATGCTTTGCCAGCGCTGTCCTTCTCCCAATAATCTTTGTTCTTATGTAGGATTAGTGCTTGTCCCTCTTCCCAACTCACAAAGCGAAACGGCCCCGTGCCTACCGGATGTCGGCGAAACTCAATGCCATAATGTTCCACTGCTTCTTTGGGTAGAATGCTGCAATACTGCATGCTGAGAATACCAAGTATGGGTTGAAATGGTCTTTGCAGTTTCAACTGAAAAGTAGAATCATTCAAAGCGGTGAACGGGGCGATCGTATCAATGCGTCCATTAAAAATCCAAGCACCGCTACTGGCAGTCTTTGGATCAATGATCCGACGTAAGCTATACACCACATCAGCTGCGGTCATAGCCCTGCCTTTTCCATTCGGAAAAACCGGATCATCATGAAAGAAAACATCCTTGCGTAAATGAAAAGTATAGGTGGTTCTATCGGAACTTATTTCCCAGCGTTTTGCAATGGAAGGTTGAATGCTTAAGCCAGTATCAATTTCTACCAAGGTGTTGTACACTTGATGCACAGCCCACATAATACTTTGGTTCTTGGCAAAAGCAGGATCGAGCGTAGCGATGCCCGTGGTTTCATTATAACTAAAGACGTTTTTGTTTCGTTCCCCGGCCTGATTACATGCAAACACACAACTCAGCGCTAATACTAGGATTAGTCCGTTTATCCATTTTAGCAGTTTATCTAATTGCTTTGGTGCATGCATCGCACCGAATATCTTATTTTTAAAACATGAATGCAAAACTTTTCATGAGCAGCACCCTATTTACGCTGCTTTGCAACCTCGCTTCAGCACAACTCTTACAGACCAATAAAAACTTTACGCGTCAAGATACTTTGCGTGGCAGCCTCAACGCTGAACGTAGCAGTTGGGATGTGCAGCAATACCACGTGCAAGTAAAACCCGATTTTGCTTCCAAGACGATTGCAGGTGTAACGCGCATTGTTTACAAAACGCTAAGTCCGGTCTACACTATGCAGATCGACTTACAACAACCGCTGATTATTGATAGTGTTTTGCATGGCAAAAAAGTGGTGCCTTTTGTGCGTGAAGGGAATGTCGCCCATGTAAAACTGATTGATTCTGCTATCCGTATTCGATTCAAACTTGGAGCAATTGATTCTGTACAGGTCTTTTATCATGGTAAACCCAGAGAAGCGGTGCGCCCACCTTGGGATGGTGGCTGGATCTGGCGCAAAGACGATCAGGGCCGACCATGGATGAGTGTAGCTTGTCAGGGCTTGGGGGCATCCGTTTGGTATCCTTGTAAAGATCACCAAAGTGATGAACCAGATCAAGGTGCCAGCTTGACTATGATTGTGCCGGATACATTGATGGCTGTGGGTAATGGTCGCTTGGCGTCCAGCAATACTGCCAATGGAATGGCAACTTACACTTGGAAAGTAAAGAGTCCGATCAATAGCTATAACATCATCCCCTATATTGGAAAATATGTTTCGTGGAAAGACACCTTGAATGGTGAAAATGGCAAACTGGATTTACAATACTGGGTACTGGATTATGAAAAAGCCAAAGCGGAAAAACAGTTTACACAGGTAAAGCCTATGCTGCGTGCATTTGAGTACTGGATGGGCCCCTATCCCTTTTATGCCGATGGCTATCAGTTGGTGCAGAGTCCCCACCTTGGAATGGAGCATCAGAGTGCGATTGCTTATGGCAACAAATTTCTGAATGGTTATCTCGGTCGCGATTTAAGTGGTACAGGTTGGGGCAATAAATGGGATTTCATCATTGTGCATGAAAGCGGCCACGAGTGGTTTGCCAATAATATTACTACCAAAGACATTGCTGATATGTGGGTGCATGAAGGCTTCACCAATTACAGTGAAACCTTGTTTATCGATTATTATCACGGTAATGAAGCAGGTAATGATTATAACAAAGGCATTCGTAAGAATATTGCCAACGATAAACCCATTATCGGTATTTATGGCGTGAATGAAGAAGGCAGCGGCGATATGTATTACAAAGCCTCTAACATGATTCATAGTATCCGCCATATCATGAATGATGACCAACGTTTTCGTAACATGATTCGCGGATTGAACAAAGATTTTTACCACAGTACAGTAACAACGCAGCAGGTAGAGCAATACATCAGCAAAGCTGCTGGTATTAATTTGTCTAAAGTCTTCGATCAATACCTGCGTACCACTCAAATTCCTGTGTTGGAGTACGAATGGAATGCGGATAGTTCACGACTCGCTTACCGTTGGAACAATTGCATTGTAGGTTTTGATATGCCTTTAACCTTGGGTAATATCCAGCTGCAACCCAATACGCAGTGGCAATCCATCGTTGTAGATGCAGATAAGCGTCGTTGGTTGCAGAAGGATTTTATTGAACGCATGTATTATATCAAAACAGCCAGCGCAACAAAACCATAATTTGCGCCTGAATCTATTGCATGGGAACTATCAGAAAACAAGCCATTCTCTCCAGCTTACTCGTGTATATCGGGTTTGTGGTTGGTGCATGCAATGTGTACCTCTCTACCATCAATGGCTCTTTAACCGAAGCAGAATATGGTTTAACACGCTTGTTTTTTGATATCGCACAAAACATGTTTGCTTTTGGCAGCTTGGGTATTATACCTGTGCTGTTCAAATTCTATCCTTATTACAAAGACAATCTGCCTGCTAAGGAAAACGACTTATTAACTTGGTCGCTGGTAACAGCTCTAATTGGCTTTGGTATTGTATTGGGTTTAGCACTTTTATTTAAAAGCAGTATCACCGATCAATTCATCCAGCGCTCTTCTTTATTTGTGCAGTATTTCTATTGGGTATTTCCTTTCGCAGCAGGTATGCTGCTATTTTCTGTGTTAGAAGGTTATAGCTGGGCATTGAAGCAGACGATCCTGCCTGCATTTCTAAAAGAGACGTTTTTCCGCATTGTTACGACGTCCATTTTACTGTTATTCTATTTCCGCATCATCAGCTTTGATACGTTCATCAAACTATTCGCCTTTTCTTATTTCGTCATCTTCTTGATACTACTGATCTACCTGATTCGCACAGGACATTTTCACCTCACGTTTCATAAAAGCAGGGTGACTAAAAAGTTTGCGAAGAAGATGTTCGGTATGCAGTCGCTCATCTTTGGTGGTATTCTTATTAGTGCGTTGGGACAAACCATTGATGGCATCCTGATTGCTTCTTTGCAAGGTTTAGGTACAGCAGCCATTTTTACCGTTGCCCAATATGTGGCCAACCTGGTGCAAGTTCCGCAGCGTAGCATGCAATCGATTTCCACAGGCGTTTTGTCGCAGGCTTGGAAGGACAAAGACTATAAAGAAATCAACCGTATTTACGGTCGTACGAGTATCAACTTGCTCATCATGGCCTTGTTCATCTATGGCAATGTGGTATTGAATATTACACCTGCTATTGAATTGATTGGTATGCAGACAACTTATTTAGCAGGTATTCAAACCTTGTTTGTATTGGGTATTGCCCGCATCATTGATGCAGGTACAGGCGTGAATGGTACCATCATCGCTACTTCTACTTTCTGGAAATTTGATTTTTTCAGCGGCGTCGTGATGCTTGCGTTAATGATTCCGTCAAATTATTTCCTGATCAAAGAATATGGCATCATTGGTTCTGCTTATGCGCAGATCATTTCAATGACGGTCTACAATTTCATTCGTTGGGAATTCCTGCGCCGCAAATTCAATATGCAGCCCTTCACTTGGAAAACATTGTACACCTTGCTTTGGTCGGTTGGTAGTTTTCTGTTGGTGTATTATGCAATGCAATCGCTGACAAGTTGGTTGGGTTTGTTTGCCCGTGCCATCAGTTTCAGCGCATTGATGATTGCCGGCGTCTTCTGGTTACGCTTAACACCGGATGCTTTGCAATTATGGGAGAAATGGACGAAGCGCTGATCAGTCTTATTTACTGTACACCCTTCCCGCACCGCGGAATCTTGGCTGCCAGTAACGATCATTCAAATCGCTGATGGTAACACCACCACTGCTGGATGCATGTGCAAACTTGTTATTGGTGAGGTACACACCTACGTGTGAGATAGATCTACCAGTCGTTTGAAAGAAAACCAAATCACCTTCGCGTAATTCATTCACGCCAATTTTTTCTGCTTGTTGGTGTTGCTCTTTGGCCGTACGTTTTAATTCCTTACCGTACACATCTTTTAAAATCATTTTGGTAAAGCCAGAGCAATCAATGCAGTTCTGCGTATTACCACCTAAGCAATATGGTGTGGACCACCACTGGTCAATCAATTGCAAGAGCGGCAGGTTATTCAATTCTTCTACTGGCGCATTGACAATTAATGAGTACTTGTATTGTAAAGCAGCAGCTTTCTCAATATCCAGTTTGGGAATATTGGGATTGCTATAACCATAGCTCGCGTCATTATTGGCACCATCACCAACTTCAGTAATTTTTCTACGTTGATTGGTCGTGCTGGTCTTGTGTCTGGAAGTAACGGCATTGCCTGGCGTTACTTCAATATTGTCCAGAAACACCGGATTGCTTTTGCGGGTTTTCTTTGGTGCTGAGCTGGCCATGGACCCATCCTTATCCGTGAGCTTACGAATGGATTTACAAGAGCCGAAAACCAGCACAAGGCAACAACCGATATAAATGGGAAATTTCCGCATAAAGTGCTGCAAATTAAGCAGGTATTCCCCATTGGGGCAAAAACAGTCGTCACAAATTGGTCAAAATGCGGCTTTGTGGATAATTGACACTGGTTTTTGAAGCTGCTGAAAGCGATATTTGGCGTTGCAGTTACCTGTTTATCAACTGCCTAGCCTATGTGTCAGTTTTCGCATTTACACGTTCATACGCAATACTCTTTACTGGATGGTGCCGCATCCATTGACAGTCTTTATAAAAAAGCCGCCAAAGACAATATGCCTGCACTGGCCATTACCGACCATGGTAATATGTTCGGCGCTTTTGAATTTGTGAGTCAGGCCTGGAAGAACACCAAAGTGGTGGGGAAAGATGGAAATGGTAAAGACATCGTGGAGCCGGTCATCAAACCCATTGTGGGTTGTGAGTTCTACGTGGTGCGCGACCGTTTTGCCAAATCCTTCACCAAAGACATGAAGGATGAACGCTATCACCAGGTATTGCTGGCCAAGAACAAAAAGGGTTATGAAAACCTCATTAAGCTCACTTCCCTTGGATACATTGAGGGAATGTATAGTAAGTATCCGCGTATTGATAAATCACTCATTGAAAAATATCATGAAGGACTGATTGCCACTACCTGTTGTATTGGTGCTTATGTGCCGCAAACCATTCTGCATGAGGATGAGGCAAAAGCAGAGAAAGAATTCAATTGGTGGTTAAATCTGTTTGGTGAAGATTATTATATCGAACTACAGCGTCACCAAATAAAAGAGCAGGAACAAATCAACCAAACCCTGCTGAAATTTGCGAAGAAATACAATGTGCCTGTCATTGCTACGAATGATAGTCATTATACCGATCGTGACGATTATAATGCGCACGATATTCTCTTGTGCATCAATACCGGTGAAAAACAAAGTACACCAGGCTTTGATGATTTTGTGAATGATGATGCGCACGTGAAGAACCGTCGTTTCAAATTTCCCAACGACCAGTTCTATTTCAAGAGCACGGATGAAATGAAGCAACTCTTCAGCGATATTCCTGAAGCGATTGAAAACACCAATGCCATTGTAGATAAGGTAGAAGTATTAAACCTGAAGAAGGATATTCTGCTTCCCGCCTTCCCTATTCCGCCATCCTTTCAGGTGCATGAAGACAGCAACCTGAATCAGTGGGAATACCTGAAGCATATTACTTACGAGGGTGCTAGACAACGTTACCATGAGATTACAAGTGAAGTACAAGAGCGTATCGACTTTGAACTCTTCACCATTAAGACCATGGGTTTTGCCGGTTACTTTCTCATTGTAAGTGACTTTATCAAAGCTGGTCGCGATTTGGGTGTATTCGTTGGCCCGGGCCGTGGTTCGGCCGCAGGTTCGGTGGTGGCTTATTGTATCGGTATTACCAATATCGATCCCATTAAATACAATTTGCTGTTTGAGCGTTTCCTCAATCCGGATCGTAAGAGCATGCCGGATATTGATACGGACTTCGATGATGAAGGCCGTCAGAAAGTGATTGATTATGTGGTGGACAAATATGGCAAATCGCAGGTAGCGCAAATCATCACCTATGGTACCATGGCTGCGAAAATGAGTATCAAGGATGTGGCGCGTGTGCTTGATCTGCCATTGGCCGAAAGCAATGGCTTGGCTAAGATGGTGCCCGACAGACCGGGTACAGATTTAGGTCGCGTACTCACTGCCCCACTCACCAAGAAAGAAGGTGAAAAATCACTGGAAGAAAAAGAAGGCTTTGGCCCTGATGAAATAGAGAATATCAAAAAGCTGCGTGAGATTTATCACGGTACAGATTTGCGTGCACAGGTATTGAAAGAAGCAGAACGTTTGGAAGGTAGTGTGCGCAACACCGGTATTCACGCAGCGGGTATCATCATTGCGCCAAGAGACTTAACAGAATTGATTCCTGTGGCTACCGCCAAAGACTCTGATCTCTGGGTAACACAGATTGAAGGCAGCACCATTGAGGAAGCCGGTGTTATCAAGATGGACTTTCTGGGTTTGAAGACCCTTTCCATTTTGAAAACGGCTTTGGAATTGATCAAACAAAACCACGGTGTAGATATTGATCTGGATACGATTCCATTGGATGATGAAAAGACTTTCCATCTCTACCAGAAAGGTGAAACCAATGGTACATTCCAGTTTGAAAGTGTGGGCATGCAGAAATACCTACGCGAACTGAAGCCCGATAAGTTCGACGATTTGATTGCGATGAACGCACTTTATCGTCCTGGTCCATTGGCCTATATCCCCAACTTCATTGATCGTAAGCATGGTCGCGAAAAGATTGTATACGATCTGCCCGATATGGAAGAATACCTGGCCGATACCTACGGTATTACCGTGTACCAGGAGCAGGTGATGTTGCTGTCAC
>JACCDH011132261.1_pt1 | contig 18161 bp, 14 predicted proteins | sample 7442481 | NCBI WGS metagenome assembly JACCDH01 (sample SAMN15323433, study PRJNA562643) | freshwater metagenome | isolation source: river surface water | place: USA:Blue River Watershed | collected 2017-08-15 | reverse complement strand
GCTCAGCGCTGGTAGTGTCTGCCCTGCATTCGAAGGTCCGCCTTTGAATGGGCTGTTAGCTCAGTTGGTAGAGCAAGCGACTCTTAATCGCTGGGTCGTAGGTTCGAATCCTACACAGCCCACTTTCATAGATGACTCCTAAACCCGCACCCAGAAATGGGATGAGGGTCAAACCGTGAAAATCGATTGATGAATCAACACTAAATCCACAATTATCGACGAATTGAACCAACTATTCTTTGACCATAACTATAAGAGTCAGCGAAAGTAATCAGTAAAGACTAGGATTTTAAATGCCTTTTTAGGATCTAACGTTTCAAAAACAAGAATAATATGACAAGACGCTAAAAAACCGAATCAGCGGGGTTGATATGTTTTCGAGAACCTTCTCTCTGTTCGTATCTAAATCAATTTCGCGTCTATTAGATATTCTTCGAATCCAACCAAAAAAAAGAGCACTTTTCACTTGCTTTCCAGATTTTGAAGATCAAACTTTTTCCATGATTCTAGAATTAACGAAGCAATCAGTCCCAGTTGTTTTGTTAAGCGATAGTCTCGAAATGCCTGTTCACTGGAAAAAAGAAAATCTTTTAATCAAAATTATAAAACGCAACTCAGCCATTTCATTTTTCTACGCAAAAACTTCTAAATATATTTTTCACACTCATGGCTTTATCTTTAGTGAATCAACATCACATAAACAAATTGTAATTAGTCTGTGGCATGGAATCCCATTAAAGAAAATCGGCAAAGAACTTGGAAACGAAATGCCTCGTTCAAAATTTGGTTTAGTCAGTTCAGTATCAACATCTTTTCTTATGAAACGCGCGTACTCAACCCCCAAAAAGATGCCTCTACTTCTAAATTATGGGTTACCAAGATTAGATTTGTTGGAAAATGGTAACCAGGGAAATAGGGAGACCGGCACTAGATTCATTTGGATGCCAACCTATCGAAATTCTGTAATCGGTGAAATTCGAGATGATGGATTAGTTGGAGATCTTGGATTAGGTATGCCAATTTCACAGCTTTCAAAACTGGATGAATATTTCTTCTCCAGGGGTATATCTGTTGAGATACTTCTCCATCCAATGTCTGGAGCAACAATTCCTACAGAACTATCCGCGATTCATGTCTCAAATTTTGACCGCAATTCAGAAAGTTTGTACCGGCACCTTAACAATTTTGACGCACTGATAACAGATTACTCAAGCGTATCAATCGACTTTCTTGTTACGGGAAAGCCGATTTACATTCTCGCTCCTGATTTTGAATTATACGAAAAAACCAGGGGGTTCTTTGAGGACTTTGAAACATTGCTGGGGATTCGGGTTTCGAAAAACATCGATGATTTCATCGCAGAATTGGACAAAGGAATCTATGATTTTCAAAGATTGGAAAAAGCATTAAATAAGTGGCATGACTACAAAAAGAATGACAGGGCAAGAAAGATATGGGAATCAGTCTCAAAAATATAATTCACTGGTTCTTTTTTACCAAGAACCGAGACAAAACTAGGCCAAAGATAACTACTCCAGATGCTTGAAGCAGGCTTCCTCTAAGAAGAATAAACTCTGAGCCAATTAATAGGTAGGTTAGAAGAAATTTGAAATCGTGGTTGTTAGAGAATAGATCAAACTTCTTGAGTGCTCTGGGGATAAGAAACGCACCTAACAGAACGAGAACGAGCCCACCATTTGCAAGTAGCTCCAACAGCCAAGGGGCTGAGAGATTCTGAAAACGAAAACTAGCCAAAGTGGCAATTTCGACAGCAGTATCTTGAGGTTTACCCGGCCAGAGACTTCGGGGCACCCAGTAAAAAACCACCCCAAAGAATTGTGAGAATGGGATATTGAAATTTTGTGGCCCAAGATGCGTTAGGCCTGTTGCGAACATTCCAAAAGAGTCAAAATCACCACCGGTGAGGATCTGGCTAGGTTTGAAACTGAAACTGTTGAATACACCTTCAAAGCCCAACAATCGAAAATTTTGCGCAGAATGCGTTATTGCATAAGAAACTGGTTGACCAAAAATGGTCACCAAGAATATAAGAAAAGCAATCAGGCGGCCCAACACAAAATTTCCACTTATAGAGGCAAATACAATTGGGAGAAATGCGAGCAGAAACGTCTGTCTGGAATTACCAAGAGGATTTGCAAAAATAAACAAGATAGTTAAAGAAATAAAACTAACAACAATTTTTGTAGCGGGGCTAATTCTATTGCCCAATCTAAGAATACACAAAAGGAAAATCATTGGGATCGCTACCAGGAACGCCCTCATCAAACCACTCTCCATAGGTGATACCGGAGAGATGGCGCGCCCCGAACTGTAATCCACTAGAGAATTTGCAATGAATTGCTGCCCAAAGATTATGAGAACCACAAAAAGAATGACGTAGGAGATAAAGAAAAACTTGTAACGTTTGATGTCAATCAGAAAACCTAACTGAGGTCGATTTGTTAGCTTTACTCTGGATTGAGAACCAATAAATGAAATCAAAAGAGCACCCATTATGAGATAGAACGCTTGGATCTTAGTACCTTGATCTAGAGACGAATTAACAAACCAAGACGACGGATTTGAAATTACGGCAATTGGAGCAAGAACAAAGAAAATAGAATTAAAAATCCAAAATTGCAATAGAAGGATTCCTGCGGAAGGGTTTATGAAAAGCCATGAAACGTAGGTCGAAATCATAACTACGGCAAGAGTTGATATTAACTTGAATTGCAAATCTGCAATAGCATAATCTGAGTAAAAAACTAGATTCAATCCAACAAAGACGTAAACGATCCAGTTCAAAATTGAAATCCCCTGGACAACCGCCTTATTTTGGTTCATGGTTAACCTGGGAGATCTCGCGAGAAGAAATCTTCCTTACCTGGTTCTTGACCAGAACAAAATAAAGGATTTCAATAACTAAACTACAGGAGACTATTACGAGAAGCGAACCAAACGACGATACAAATCCAATTGCGATTATCGAAACGAAAAGCCAGAGTTTTCTTAAACCCAAGTAAGTGTTCATTTTCCCAAGATTTATGATCCGGAGGTTGAGCCTGTTTGAGTGCAAGACGACTAAAGGAATAGATCCGGTCAAAACGCCTAGTGTTAAACTGTAAATGTTAATGTCTTGAAATACCCACATCACTGCCGCGATTGCTAGGAAGGGGAAAAATAGCAAAGCCGTCTTTGTAAACTGGTGTTCTTCCCGTTTATAACTCTTGCCGCTCGAAAAGAGAGGCAAAAAAACTATTTGTTGATAGTTGATTAAAAACGAAATGGGGAGAAAGAAAAACAAAAGACCACGGTAAAGTCCAAGATCAGAATCCAAATTTCTCCATTGAAAAATCAAGTTGATAACGAACCCGTGGGAAGTTGAAAGTACACTTGCAAAACCAAGAACTAAAAATTCACTCAAGACCGAACCACTTGCGACTTTTGAAGAAATTCTCTTTGCGCGAAAAATTTCTGGCGCCTGGAGCACGAGTGAAATGATAATTCCTATAACCCAGCAAACTGCCATGAGTTCCAAAGTAGAAGGGATGAGCCCGTGAAGAAAAATTGCAAAAAACACCATGGTAATCAGCCACGATGCATCCGCAAAAGTTGCACGTTTTGAGAATTCAAATTTCAAAAGAATTTGACGAAATATCTCTTGCAAGCCTGACAAACCAAGTATTCCAGCAACAAACAAATGACTCCAACTAACGTCGGCTTGGAGCAAAAATATTGTGATCACAGTCGTAAGTGGCAAAAGGCATATTACCAGGCCTACCAAAATCACTCTAGGATGGATGACATCCCTGGTTTTATCAGAATATATGACATTCACGAAAGTATTTCTTATCAGTCCTAAGATAATCGCATAGGCCATTAACGTCGTTGAAATGTATGCGAGGGATTTCAAGTCCCTTTGATATAAGGGTAAAAGAAGTGGAAAATATGAAATGAGTGCGGTAATCAACTGATCAATAGCTTTAATATTGAATACTCTAGGAGCCATCGTGGTTACTTTCTGGCGCTAATGTAGTCTTTGGTTCCTTTGGCAGCGAGTGATGGTATTTTTCAATGAGTGTATCCACGACTTTTTCGATGGAGAATTCCTGCCTGGTAAAGTTTCGGATTTTTCTACGTTCTTCTTCATCTATATTTGAAGAAATGATTTGGTGAAAAGATTTTATGATTTCATCTATATCTTCGGTTTTAGAAACAAAATTTGTATTGAATTTTCTGAGAATTTCAGCAAGTCCGCAGCTTGGCATGATTAGTACTGATGTTCCTACTGCCATAGCTTCTAGAATTACCATAGGAAAGGGTTCTTCTCTGCTCGGTAGAACTAGCAAATCGGATTCTTTCAATTTTTTTTGCACCAATTCAGCTGGTAAACTGCCTCCGTAGGTCACGGTGTTCTGCAAATTTCGCTTTTGAATTTCTTTCTCAATAAAATTTAATTCTCCTTCATCGGGGCCATAGATTTCGAACTTTAACCCTGTCGCCTTAAATTCTTCAGCAATTTGGATGTATTTTTCGAGTCCTTTTCTCTTATTCAATCTTGAACAAAAGATTATCTTGTTAGTAAAACTTTTTTTGAGTTCTGAGGACATATCCACGAATATTCCATTCGGCAGAATCATGGATGGTGTTTTTTTAAACAGTGAACTATTGATTTCGAGTTCTTTTTGAGTCAGTGCTAAGTTCATGCTCGATCGGCGAATTAGAGGTTTCGTTAAGAAGTAGTCAATCAATCTTGTGGTGGTTCTTCCATCAGGATTTATCATTCCGTGCGTTTGCGCGAGAAATGGTTTCTTCGTAATTATCGCAAAAAATGCAGCAAGGAAGGGAATTAGATCCCGTCCCATGTGTATGTGAATAACATCCGAACTCTTTATTAAACTATAAAGTGACGGAAGGAGTTTCGGACTCCAAAGGGAACTTACGGCTAATTTTCTCGAAAGAGGTTTGACAAGAATAAAGGTTTCATTCAGGCCGGATTTTGGGATAGGTTCAGAACCTTTAATCGCACCAGTGAAAATGTGTGTGGAGTGCCCGCGAGAGTTAATTTCTGCACACAGTTCACGCGCCACTCTAACAGGGCCTCCATATTCACCATTGCGACCATTTAAGGTTAGAACATGCAAAATGCGGAGTTGAGGGCTATCAATTGCGGCTGGAATCGCACACCCCCTGGAAATCGCGTAAAGACCGATAGTTTTGATTCTAGATTGTTAAAGCCTAGACGTAGACTTCTGAGGTGAAAAGAGATCTGCGGTCTTTCGTTGGAGGTACGGGTTTTACACTTTTGGGGAAAATTCGCCTGGGATTATGGTTTCTGGTTCAGAATCTCTTCTTCAAGTCCCCTCTTATGCCTTCTAAGTTGAGACCCGGCCTGTTGCGGTTTTTTGGGAGCTCGATTGGACGCGGTGTTCTTATTCGGCGCGGCGTAAAAATTCATTTCCCTTGGAATTTAGAAATCGGCGATGACTGCTGGATCGGCGAGGAAGTTTGGTTCATCAACCACGAGAAGATAACTATCGGTTCCGATGTATGCATCTCTCAGCGATCAATAATTTGTTCTGGTGGCCATGACTACCGAAGCATATCCTTGGAGTACGCACACAAGCCCGTGGTCATTAAAGATGGGGCGTGGGTTTGTTTGGATGCCAAAGTTCTTTCTGGAGTAACTATTGGTGAGTGCTCTGTTGTTTCTGCCGGCGAGATAGCGCGAAAGTCTTTGCCGGATTACTCGATGTTGGTTGGCGGGCAAGTTCGCCAAATAGAACCACCGAAGTAGTTAAGCGATGTCCCGAGTATTACTTGTAACAACCAATTACTGGCCTGAGCCAACTGGGATCGCTGTTTACACCACAGATTTGGCTGAGATGCTCAAGGTTGAAGGTTTTGAAGTTTCAGTTCTAACAAGCTTGCCGCATTATCCGTGGTGGAAGATTCCTCTTGAGTTTGCTCATTTGACTGAAGGTAAAGCCCAACATAAATCCGTAAAGATTATTAGAGCTAAACACCTGGTGCCGCCGAAAATGAATGCACTGATCAGAATTAAGTTTGAGACTTCTCTGTGGTGGAATTTAAGGCGTGTCTCAAAGCGATTGGTAGGCAATAACTTTGATGTGGTTATTGCGTGTATTCCAACGGTGGCAGCAGGGGTTGTTGGAAAGAGAATTTCAAAGAAATTGGGGATTCCTTTTGGGCTGATTGTTCAAGATTTATCTGGCGCTGGAGCAAAGCAGTCAGGGCTTCGCGGTGGGGCGCTGATATCCAAGGTTGCGCTTGCAGTTGAGAATTCGGTGCTGAAGGCGGCCGATTCGCTGGTGGTTGTATCCCCCGCAATGCTTGATGTGGTTTTGGATCTGGGCGTTGATTCCTCCAAAGCTTCTCAGATAACGAATTACTCGGCGAGAAGTATTGAGAATGTAGATAGAGGTTTGGCACGTGCAACTTTTGGATGGGCAAGTGATGAGTTCGTAGTGATTCATACGGGCAACATGGGAGCTAAACAAGATTTAGAGAATGTTGTTGAGGCGGCCAAAGCTATAGGAGTGGATTCAAAGGTAAAGGTTTATCTGGTGGGCCACGGTAATCAAGAAGCTAATTTGAAGAAGTTATGTGAAGGTCTTGAAAATATTGCTGTATTGCCGGCGGTGGCAGATGATCAATACTCGGCATTGTTGGCAGCTGCAGATTTGTTGTTGGTCAATGAGCGAAGTACGCAGATGGAGATGAGTTTGCCGAGCAAGTTGACCTCGTATTTATATAGCGAGCGCCCTGTGATTGCGGCTGTGCCAAGGGGTGGAGCGACATGGAAGTTCTTAGATGGAGTCGCTGAATTGGTAGAGGCGGGAGATCCGGAAGCGTTGGCGAGGAAGATTCTGAAGTTGAAGGCAGATCCCAAACGATGTGCGCAATTGGCAGATAAGGGCAGTCTCTTTGCCGCTAGGAATTTAAATCCTGAAGTTGGCCGGGCGAAGTATCTTGAATGGGTCGGCAAACTCATCACTTCCAGGTAAAAACCGATACTGAGGGGTTATTTCCAAGAAGGCTCACGCATAAACTGAGCACCTAACCATTGGAGTGTGATGACTACCGGCTTTCGTGCACGCGTGCTTGTGGCAGAGGATGAAGAGTTCACGCTCAACCTTCTGCGAGAGGTGCTTGAGGGTGCCAACTTTCAGGTAGAGGCAGTTACCAATGTGGCCGATGCGATAGCGCGGATGGATTCTTTTGATCCGCATGCGGTTATTACAGATTTGAACTTTGGAGTCTCTGGTCCCAGCGGGGCTGATTTGTTGCAGTTTATTGAGCAGGGGCATCCGTGGGTGGGCAAGGTGGTGCTGACATCGCATGCATCGCCGAAGTTGGCGATTCCGAATGGGGTACAGATTCCCGAGGGCGTTACCTACTTGGTGAAATCGGAGCTGGGGTCAATCTCAGAATTGGTTACTGCGGTGGAAGATTCGATTTCGAAGTCCAATGTGGTTATTGCTAAGCCCGTGGTTGAAAATGATCGTATTGTTATTAGTTCCACCCAAGGTGAAATCCTCTTGCTCTTGGCAGAGGGGTATACCAACTCGGCGATTGCGCGTAAGCGGGGAACATCTCTACGAGCAACAGAGACTTTGATTCAGAGAACCTTTGCTAGCTTGGGACTCAAGTCAGATGAGGATTTCAATCCACGTATTCTCGCTGTGCGCATGTGGCAGCAAGGCAAAGTAGTTGTTAAGTGAGAGAGTCACTAGAAAGATTTAAGGTCGCCGCAACTGGGCGGTGGGCCATATCGATCCGTACTTATATGTTGGCAGTTCCTTTCGCCGTGCTAATTGGCCTGGAACGCGAGAACATTCTGAACCCAGGGAATTCAACTCGGAGCTTCGCAATTGTTATGTGCGGTGAGCTCGCTAGTTATCTGTACATTTTTATCGCACAGGCAACTCTGCTTCGGCATCGGAGAGTACGCCTGCAGTCCTTATCTCTCTGCATCTTTATTTGGTTTAGTACCGGAACAGTAAAGGGCTTGTTCTTTATAATTTACTCAGATTGGGCATATGGGTATGAGCCGGATTTCCTCGCTCGCCTCATTCCTCCGACTCTCTTTGCTGGGTTCTCATCGGCGCTTCTCGCTTTTTACTTTGGCTCCATTGAGCGTAGAAGAATTGAGAGTAAGGCGCTTGGCTCCCTTGATGAGCTGCTTTCGGTAGATCAAGGGCTGATGATGTCTGCCGATGCGCAGGCTCGCGGAGAAGCCATGGCAGTGCTCAAGAGCACACTGATCCCCCAGCTTGAGAAATTACAGCGCACCTTAAGCACCTTGGCGGAATCAGATTTTAGAAATCAGGAGAAGTTAACTTCACTTGCCCAACAGAGTGAGCAGTTAAGCGCTGCTGTGAATTTCCAGGCACAGGCAATCGCTAGAAGTCGTGCCAATATTCACAGGAAGCGCCCTAGGAAAGATTCGATCTCTTACTTCTCGGGTCTTTTTCCCCAGGTCATCTCTGTGCGCATAACTATGCTTGTTGTGATCCTCGGTGCCTCAACGGGGCAAATGACTCGCAATGGGCCGCAAGGCGTTGCCTCTGGCTTGGTAGGTGCAGCAGTATTGGGTGTTGTTGTACTTGTACTGCGCCATTACAGCAAGAGGCTCACTGGAGCAAAACTTAGAAATTTATTAATCGCTTGCTACCCAATCGTTTTTCTCACGCAAGCAATATATGTGGCCAATCTTTCTCGAATCGGATTTAATCTTCGAGATCCTTATATGCCGTGGTATTCCGGAATGAAGACAATCTATGGTTTCTACATTGCATCGATTATTGCCAGTCTGCTCGTCGATACAACTCAACATTTTGATAATTCTCGCACGGAAAGTGAAGTACTTCGGAGAGAACTCGCACGGCTTGGTCGTGGCCAGGAAGTACTGCGCCAACATATTTTTACTACACGCTTTGGGAGTGTCCAGGGAAAAATCTCTGGAGTGGTGATGGCGCTGCAACTGTCAGTAGGTACAAATTCAGAATTGAAGCCATCAGAGAAGATTCAGGAGCTCTTAGCTGGAGCCAACCAACTACTTATTGATGCGCGCATGGAAATTGAAGCCCTCAGTAAAGAGACGCTAAGTGCCTAAGAACGTTTTCGCCTCTGAAAGCAGAGCGGTAGTAAACCTCTTGCCTGATGCTTTGATATCAATGCGAATTTTCTATTGGACTTTTCCGGTCTCAATCCTGATTGCCACGCTTCTCATTCCTTTAAAGATGAATAGCGTGGAAGAGCTCATCAGTTGGTTCTATATCGGAATTTTGGGACACATTTCGATGCTCCCCTTTGTCATATATGGGCAAAACAAGAATAAACTGAAAGAACAGATTCCTCTGCTTCTCATGATGGGTTTGGTTCGCGGTGGTGTGATTGGTCTGTTAGCGCCACTTTTCGGAGTAATAGATCCACTCACAGTACAAATGCGTGCGATAAATTCAATGGTCTCAGTTTTCTACTGGTTTCAAGTAGCAGCGGTTATCTACGAATTCCAGTTTGCATTTCGGAAACGTGTTAGGCGGCTCGTGGAGGAAACAATTCTCAAAGATGCACGGATTGAAGCTAGCCCAAGTGATGTGAATAGCCAAGAACTCATTCTCCTGATAAGTGAGCTGCAGAAGAAAATTATTTCGACACTTTCGGGTTCTCCGACTCAAGAAAAACTCGTATCCAGAGCAAAAGAGATTGATCAATTAGTGAAAGATCACATCCGCCCCTTGAGTAAATCACAGTGGCGCGATGGGCAACTTATTTGGGTTAAAGCCGGAGTGCTAAAAGTTCTCAAAGGCACACTCAGCGTCGCACCCCTACACATATGGGCTGTCGCCATTCTTACCCTCCCCTATTCACTTATCGGACAGTTCAATCGATACGGCATTATCAATACTTTTCTAACTCAAATTTCTTGGTTCATTCTTGCCTGGATGGTCAGTAGCGCATCGAGGAGAATTTTCCCTGCTGACAACGGAAACTATTTTAGGCAGAACTTAGCCATCGTAATGTCCGTGCTTGTCTTAATCACTCCGTGCATGTTCTATATACACACGCTCTGGCCAGGTGGGATATTCACCATACAAAACCAGATTTCTGCACATATTTTTAGTGCGCTTACGGTGACCGCTCTACTTCTGACTTCATCACTAGTTATCGCACTCCACGAGGATCAAGCACATATCTTTGAGACACTCGGCAATGTCCTTAAAGAGAAGGACCTACAGACCCTCATTAATTCGGGAGTTCAGACAAAAACCGAATCTGACTACGGGCAGTATTTGCATGCAGAAGTTCAATCACAATTGCTGGCGTGCAAATTACTTCTTCTTAAGGCCGCTGAATCCGACTTCACCCTATTTGCACCAGAAGTAACTCAGCAGATTGTTGATCGGTTAGAGAAGATCAAGCAACCTTATGAGCGCCCAGCAACCCGCATTCCAATTGAGCGCGTTCGAGAGCTTGCACAGTCTTGGAGTGGCCTTGCAGAGATTTCTTACGAACTCTCACCAGAGCTCAGTGAGGTTCATTCTTATAGCGATGTAGTCGCTCAGTTGATTGAAGAGTCGGTAATCAATGCGATTCGTCATGGCAAGGCGAACAAAATCAAAGTTCGTAGTTTCTCGACTGATGGTCTAATCAACGTAGTGATTACCGATAACGGTAATCTCAAAGAGCATCATGCGGGTTCAGGACTTGGAACAATTCTCTTTAATACTTTTGCAAAATCTTGGAGAATTGAGCGAGAGAATGAGAGAACTGTTGTTACATTCTCTGTGAGCACCGAGAACGATATAGAGAGTCGAAAGGGGTAGGGCTGTGGCTGAGAAAGGCGCTATCGCGCGTTTACGTGAGGTTATGACACCGCAGCAGAGCGCCATCATCGCGCTTATGCTGATTCCCGATGCGATAGCCATCAGCCTTTCAGCAATCACAGCCTTCATATTCCGCTTCGCCGAAGATGGCGCGGTTAAGGGTGCTCCGGCAATTGCAAGCTTTGACTATCGTGGAATTCTTGCCGGTCTCGTAGCTGCCTGGATCTTTGTCTTGATTGCATCCGGCGTCTATCGCTTCAAACATGCAACTCTTGTGGTCTTTAACTTACGACAGATCATTAAACGCTCTTTCGCCTTCTTCTTCTTTCTCGGATTCCTCTCCTTTATCTTGAAGGCCTCATTCTCTCGTTCCGTCTTCTTGGTGATGCTAGGAAGCGGGCTGGTTTATCTCTTTATTGCTCGCATAGCGATGTATTTCCTCGTTCTGCGCCCCTTGATTCTGGGGAAAAAGGTCACCTCGAAGATGATGATCGTAGGCCGCGAGAAGAAGGATTTAGAGGCGCATAGCGATTGGTTGATTCAGAACCGTTCTCTTGGCTTCTCCATCGTCGCTCGTTTGGTCTGCCCTGAAATCACCATCAACTGGATTGAAGAGTTCGATCGCCTGCTACGTCACAACAAAATTACTGAAGTACTTTTGTTGCCGGGGATGGAGACAGACCCGAACTTCTCTAAATTCATCCACTACTGTGAAGATTTAGATATCCACGTTAACTGGATTCCGCTGGATTCAGGAAACCTTGGTTATTGGCTTATTCCTTCTCCGCAAGAAGGGATCCCGTTCCTCACCTTTGAGAAATCTGAGATCTCACTCGCTTCTCGCTTCGTAAAGCGCACATTTGACCTTCTCTTTGCCAGCACAGCGATGATTCTTCTTAGCCCAGTTTTTCTGACCATTGCTATCGCAGTTCTGATAACCAGTGGGCGCCCAATTTTCTATTCTCAGAAGCGCATCGGCCTCAATGGAAAGCCGTTTAAGTTCTATAAATTCCGCTCGATGATCAAGGATGCGGATGCCAAAGTTCATGAGGTTGAGAATGTCCATGGAACTTCTCATGTGCTCTTTAAGAACCCCGTAGACCCTCGAATTACCCCTGTGGGCCGCATCTTGCGCAAGTACTCATTGGATGAGCTTCCACAGTTCCTAAACGTCTTAAATAACTCTATGTCGGTTGTTGGGCCTCGTCCTGCACTTCCACGTGAAGTAAATGTCTATAGCTCTATTTACGAGCGCCGCTTGATTGCAAAGCCTGGAATTACCGGTCCATGGCAGATTTCGGGGCGTTCAGATCTTGATTTGAGAACGAGCGTTGCACTTGATTTGAACTACCTCATTAACTGGAGCTTTACCCGCGACTTGTGGATCATCATCGCCACCGTGGGCGCCGTCTTTAAAGGTAAGGGCGCTTACTAGAGCTTCGGACGTGTCTGGCGCATGAGCTCTTCTTTAAAGCGCTTGCCCTTGATGTGTTCGAATGACTCTTCTAGATCTAGGCGAGCTATATCTTCTGGACGAGCTGCATAGTTCTGCGCATCTGGCTTATTGGCGTATGGGCGGTAGTGAGCGCCGTAATAACGTGGATAGCCGTAGCGATAGCCATATTCGTACTCGAGTGACGCTTCTGGAATCTTATTAATAACTACGCCAAGGATTGTTGAACCGACAGCTGTTACGGCATCGCGTGACCCAATGAAGTGAGGCTTCTTTGTAACACCTGCATGAACGATAAGAACGGCTCCATCAGCCTTTGCGGCCACTACCGCAGCATCTGTAACAGGAAGCAGTGGTGGGCAGTCAATGATCACATATTCGTATTGCTTACGAAGCAGTGCAATCAGTTCATCGAACTTTGCAGAACCGAGTAGCTCTGATGGGTTTGGTGGAACTTTTCCTGAAAGAAGAATGTTAAGACCCGAGATATCTTCGATCTTTACTAGTGACTTCAAAGAGGCAGCGCTCATCTTCTTCTGACCACTGATGAGTTCGCTCATACCTTCAGCCATTGTTGATAACTCTAGGTACACAGGCACCTTCGGGCGTCGAAGATCAGCCTCAACCAAGATGGTACGTGCACCGGCTTGTGAGAGTGAAAGTGCAAGGTTGATTGCGCTCGTTGACTTTCCTTCACCTGGCAGAGCTGATGTCACGACAATTACCTGTGGGTGTGAATCAGGACTTAAGAATTGAAGGTTGGTACGCAGAGTACGAAATGCCTCTGTGCGGGCTGCGTAGCGGCCAATTTGTGTAACAAGTGGCTTCTCATCAGCAAGTACGTCGAAACCAATTGCTGCAAGTAGTGGAGTTCCTTGCAGGTCATCTTCATTCTTGATTGTGTTATCAAGAAGACGACGCAAGCTTGCAAGACCAAAGCCAAGACCAAAGCCAAGGAGTAGACCGAGAGCCAAGTTAATTGCCTTCTTCGGAGATGCTGGAGCACCTGCAGGAATTGCATCTTTAACAGTTGAAACCTTTACCGGTGAATCAATACCTATGCCGTGAAGTTCAAGATCTCCAACAGTCACACCGAATTGATCAGCAACTGCATTTGCAATATCTGCTGCGCGTTGAGGGTCTGTATCTGTAACGGTAAGTGAAATCAAAACAGTATCGAGGGGAGCTGATGCAGAGATCATTCCGCCGAGTTCTTCTGGTGTCATATTTAAACCAAGTTGTTCGATAACTGGCTTAAGAGTCATTGGGCTATTAACAATTTGAGCATACGACTTAACGCGCTGTTGCGAGAATGATGAACCAGTTGCAAGTGCTGAAATATCAAGAGTTGAAGCAGGAGTCGAAACGAAGATTTGTGACTGTGACTCGTATGTAGGCGTTGTTGTGAATGTAATTGCAATCGCAGCGATAAGGCCTAGCGATGTGCAGGCAGCAATCATGATGCGGTTCTGTACAACTAGGCGCCAATATTGCAATAGCTCCATCGTCTCACCCCGCTTTCTGTATTAGTGCTTAGGGGTGAAATCGTATGCGTGCAAGGCTTACAGGGCACTACCCAAACATGCGCAGGTCGCCCAAAGAGCGCTTCTTTAGTTGTAATAACCGAACCAAAAAGATACCCACCAGGACGCTTACCGAGTTAGACGCAAGGTCTACAAAATCTGAGACCCGACCAGGAATCAGTTGTTGTGAAAGTTCAATTAGCGCAGAAAGGAGAACCCCGGCTACAAAAATGAAACGCAGTTTGATTCGCGGGAACACCAAATGTGAAATTACAACTAGCGGTGTGAGCATAAAGAAGTTTCCGATCGCAACAACGCGCGTATCGGCGTAGAGAATTTTGTAGAAAAAGTTTGCGTGAGTCCGCAGATACTCTGCAATGGCAGATGGGTCTCCTGTTTCGAGAACAGGTCTTGGGAAGAATGTGAAGGTGAAGAGTGCAATCAGATAAAGGGCAAGCAGGGCAGCAAATATTTCTCGCTTTCGCACTGTTCTATCTCTAACCTTCACACAGTAACCTTACGGCATGCGAATTGTGACTGTCTGCCGGATGAATCAGGCGCGCTCACCTTTTGCCCAAGCAGTCCTTGAACGCAATTTTCCCGATGATGAGATTTCTTCTACTGGCGTCTCTGCCTATGCAGGAACGTCAATCATGGAATCAGTTGTAAAGATTGCCAAACTTTGGGGCGTCCCCATCACAAAGCAGAGCTCTACATCAAAGGAAGATCACATCTCAGAAATCTTGGCGGCTGACTTAATCATCACGGCAGATGACGAACAAGCCGAGATCATTCGAGGTCTGGGCTACCTCGGAGACCTTCGCAGCTTTGATCAGATTCTTACTGATAAAGATTTCATTCCAGTTGATCCTGAAGGGCTTTCAGCAGATGCAATGGCTCGTGAACTTGGAAAAGTTGGGGCGCTGACACTTCGTGCAGTGCTCGACAAAAAAGGATTTCCCCACAGGAACACAATTTCTGCAGTAATTCCTCATGGCGTCACAGACTTGGCTATGGCTTTGACCAACGCCCAGTTTGAAAGGAATTCAACTGGCGCCGTTTTGATTGATGCAGATCTTCGTGCGCCTATTGCAGAAGAGGTTGATGAATTGGGACTAGAACGGGTCTACTTCGATATCAATCATCTTGCAACAAGTGGATTTCCTGCCGTTACCTCTGGGCAAATTTTGACCCACATTCGCCAATTAGATTGGCCAGAGAAATTCTTCTTATCGCCTACCTGGCGCAATGCCGTTGCCTCGTTAGCCGACAGCTCGCCGGTAATCCTCGTAACCGCACCACGTCACTCTCGGGTTCGTCGATTGCCTGATTCATACTTAGCTTCCTACATGGCCGATGAGTTTGGAGTCATTTCATGCTGAAGAAGAGATACCTATTATTACTTCTCGTATTCCCACTTCTCTGGGCCCTCATTCTCACAACGCAAGTGGTTCCCGCAGTCGGTCATGCAAAGAATTATCTGAATGTCATTCAAGGTAATTACACAGCCAAGAGTGCGCAAGAAAGTGCCGACCAAGTTTCTAGTGATATCGATCGTGTATTGGCGACCTTGAATGCGCCGGGGATTAAACAACTCACCAACCTATTTGGAGTTAACTTTTCATCAATTAAAGAAGAACTTCGTGCAGTTGTTGAGGCAGGCCCGGTTTTGGCAGGCGCCGACAAGCCAAAGAAATATCTAATTTCATTTCAAAATAGCGCTGAGGCTCGAGGAACCGGTGGAATTCTCGGTGCCTACGCACTCATTGAAGTAAATAAAGGCGCGCTCAAAGTCTTAAAGACGGGCTCGAATGCCTCTCTCTACGGAATCTCGCTCACTGAAATTCCGGTTGATGTTCCGAAGGAGTTCTTGAAGTTATATGGAAAGAACCCGGCAATTTTGCAGAATTCAAACCTCTCCCCTCATTTCCCATATGGCGCAGAGATTTGGCTTGGGTTATGGAAGGAAAAATTCGGTGAAGATCTAGATGGCGTTATCGCTGTCGATCCAACAGCGTTGAGCTACATCCTTAAAGCGACAGGACCAATAACTTTGAAATCCGGCGAAAAGATCACATCAGATAATGTCGTAGCCGAAACACTTAAGACCGCCTACGAGCGTTACGCTTCTGATAACGATGCACGAAAGCAATATCTCGTGGACATTATGAATGCCACAGCTGCAACACTGACTGAAGGTAAATTCTCGAAGCTTAAGATGGCTAAGGCGCTACGCGACGGCATAGTTGCTAACCGAATACTTATCTACTCTACAAATTCAAAGGCTGAGGCAACGTTATCCAAAGTCAAACTTGGTGGGTTTATGAGGACTGATGCAAATAATGAATTTAGAACGGTCATCCAAAATATTGATGCAAGCAAACTCGATTACTACCTAGATCGCGATGTAGTTATCGAGAGTAAATCTTGCAACCGAGTCAGGGAAACTCAGGTGCGAATTACTGTTAAGAATGTATTAACTACAGGTGTTGGACTTCCGGCATACGTTTTAACTCGCGCAGATAAGGGAAAACCTGCATCACTCGTCACTGGTGCTCATCGATTTAAAGTCTTTATCTACGGTCCGACCGGTTCTAAATTGGTCAGTGTTTCGCGTGAAAACCGAACAGCGAATTTAGGTGGTTCTTCAGTTGAACGTAAAAGACCCATCTATGTTGCAGATGTTGACCTTGCACCAGGAGCTAGTGAAGAACTACTCGCGAATTTCAGCGGCGGCGTCGGTAACATTACCTTCGTAGATCAACCGCTCGTTCGCGAAACTTCGCTCACGATTAAAGACAAATGTTAAAGAAGGTAATTCAAAATGTTGAGCACTCCGAGGAACAGATATTTGGTGGTTATCTCCACCGTTGTTCTCTCGCTGGTATTTGCACAACTTCCTAACACGAGCGTTAATGCAGCCTCTGTCTGTCAAGGACCAGCTGCTTATCCGCCAGATCTTCCTGATTGTTTAGATCCCGTTGTACTTGCACAGCAAGCAGCTGAGCAACGTGCAGCTGAGCAACGTGCAGCATCTGAAGCCGCTGCTGCAAAAGCAGCTGCAGAAAAGGCAGAGCAAGAAGCGATTGCACAAGCTGCCGCCGCCGCAACAACACAAGCAGAGTTTGCCGCGGCTGCCGCTCGCGCACGTGAGCAAGCAAGAATTGCTGCAGAGGAACAAGCTGCTGCTGCACGTGCCGCTGCTGCCGCCGCAGAAGCGGAAGCCGAGAAGCGTCGGCAAATTGCTGCTGCGCGGCTTGCAGCCGAAGCTGCCGCTGCAAAACTTGCGGCGGAACAAGCTGCTGCTGCAGAAAAAATCCGCCAGGCACAGGCTGCAGTTGAAGCACAACGACAAGAAGTTGCACGGCAGCAAGCTCTCGCTGCTGCTGCGCAAGCACTATATGAATCCCAACAAGCTGCGCTGCAAGCAGAAATTGAACGAAAGAATGCTGCGGCTGCGGCTGCAAAAGAGGCAGCAGATAGATTAGAGCGAGAAAATGCCGCGAAAGCTGCCGCAGAAACTGCTGCTCGAGCTGAAGCTGCTGCGCGTGCACAAGCAGAGCGTGATGCAGCTGCTGCTGCCGAAGCTGCTGCAAGTAGAGCGGCTGCATCTGCCAACGCCGCAACGGATGCGAAGAGCGCTTATGACAATGCTCCTGCGTCGCTTCGAATGGCGCCCGGTCAAATCTTTGAAGATTTTTCAGCAAGCACAGATGAATTAATTGTAAATGAAGGTATTTCGGAGGATGGATTCAAAGATTTAAAGACAGTTCCAAGTGGAGCGAATCTAACAAGGTCACAACTTTATGACATCTGGCAAGCAGCCGAGCGACAGAAGGCTGCAGATGCGCAGGCACAGATTGATGCTGCCAATGCCGCAGCAGCAGCCGTTACAGCAGCAGCCAATGCACGAGCGGCGGCGGAGGCAGCAGCGGCAGCAGCACTTAAAGCTAAAGCTGATGCAGAAGCAGCAGCAGAAGTACAGCGCGTTGCAGATGCCGCAAAAGCTGCGGCAGATAAAGCCAAAGCAGATGCACTTGCGGTCGCACAGGCTGCCGCAGATGCAGCAGCTGCAGCCGCTAGAGAGAAAGCTCGACTAGATGGCATTGCAGCAGCAGAAGCTGCGGCTAAATTAAAACTAGAAAATGATGCAAAGGCCGCGGCTGCTGCATACGCCGCACGTCAAGCTGAACTTGCCGCAGTCGAAGCGGCAAATCTTGCAGCTGCGGCGGCAGCTGCGGTTGCAGAAGCTAAATCCACATCTCTTTCTAGCGCGGCCTCAACTCTCGAATCTGTTGCTGATGCAGGCGATGACTTTGCAGCTGCAGCTGC
>JACCDH010609062.1_pt1 | contig 18172 bp, 21 predicted proteins | sample 7442481 | NCBI WGS metagenome assembly JACCDH01 (sample SAMN15323433, study PRJNA562643) | freshwater metagenome | isolation source: river surface water | place: USA:Blue River Watershed | collected 2017-08-15 | reverse complement strand
GCAATTCCACGTTGATCAAATACTTTTGTGAGATTCTCTGCCTTTATCATGCATCCTTCTTTACTACTAAAAAAAGACCAGTAAAAAGCAGAATGATACCGAAGATTCGAGACATAGAGATTGGCGTCACAGGGAGACCCATGAGACCAAAACGGTCTATGATAACGGAGCCAATGAGCTGTCCAGTGACGAAAGCCGCAACCATCACAGTGGCACCCATTCTAGGGATGAAAAAGAGAGAAGAAGCCACGAAAACCGCTCCGAGAATTCCACCTAAAAAAAGATGCGGTGGAGCCTCCGTGATGCGTTTAAGTTCAGCGAACCCATCACCTCGAATTAAAATGAGTAGAGAAACTGCAATTGCCCCAGTGATGAGCGAGATAAGAGCACCAAGATAAGGCTGTCCGAGAAATCTTGTTAGTTGTGCATTAAGACCAGCTTGAACTGGCATGAGGGTTCCAATAACAATGGCCAATAAAACTAAGATAAAGATCACAATCGACCTCAACATGAGAATATGATTCAATGAGATTATAGATTGAAGTTGAAGAAAGGTACATATGACACTTACACAATTAAATTACATCCTTGCAGTTGATCGATGCCGCAACTTTGCTCAAGCGGCCAAGGAGTGTTTTGTCACTCAGCCCACTTTGAGTATGCAAATTCAAAAACTTGAAGATTACTTGCAGATCATTATTTTTGACCGAAGTAAATCCCCAGTTGAACCGACTCCGATGGGGAAAAAAGTTTTAGAGCATGCCCGTCATGTCATGCATGGTGCTCAGGCATTGGAAGAGCTATCAAAATCTTTAAGGGGTGATGTGGCGGGAGAGTTTATTCTTGCTGTGATCCCAACTCTAGCCCCCTATATTCTTCCGCTTTTCGTGCAAAAATTTGTGGATGAATTCCCTCGAGTTGAACTGAAGATTTACGAAAACCAAACCGATGAAATCATCCGCCTTCTGAAGGAAGGAAAAATTGACGGTGCTATTCTCGCGGCTCCTCTAGAAGTGAAGGAGCTGGTTGAAGAACATCTGTTCTACGAGCCTTTCCGTATTTTCTTTTCTCCTGCTCATGAACTTTTAAAGAAAAAAACGATAGATGAAAAAGATCTCAACTTAAAAGAGGCATGGCTTTTGAAAGAAGGGCATTGCTTAAGAGCGCAAGCTCTTCAATTGTGTCAGTATAAAAAACTCTCGGATAATAAGCATCTTTTTTTCGAGGCCGGAAGTCTTGAGACCTTAATTAACATGGTGAAGTCTTCAAAAGGTTTTACCGTTTTACCTTATCTCTCAAGTGTCAATATGAGTGAAAAAGATCAAAAATGTTTACGCGAGTTCAAGAACCATGTGCCAGTGCGAGATATTTGTTTTGTCACTGGGCCTCATTCGATGAAGAAATCGATTGAGAAAGCACTGGTGAAGGTGATCCTTAAAAATACTCCGAAAGGACTCCAAAAAGACTCATCTAAAAGAGAGATTCTCTCTATTCAGTAACGGGCACAACTTTTGTCTTCTTAAGAAAGATCACAGATTCAACAGTGTACCAGATGAGAGCAATCCAGATCAAAACAAAGGCCTGAAGTTTCTCAGGACTGAGAGGCTCATGGAGAACAAGAAGGCCACAAACAAATTTTAAACTCGGTGACAGGTACTGGATAAAGCCCAGCGTCTGCAGTTTCAACCGTCTCGTACTATAAGCAAAGAGGATGAGAGGGATACAAGTGATTAATCCAGAAAAGGCCAGAAGAAGAAGTTTCCAAAAGGAGAGTTCATGGAGCACTGAAAGTGGTGTCGTTGGCAGAAAATACCAATAAATCAGAACAGGGAGTATCACAAAACTAGTCTCAAACGTTAGACCTTCCATTGATCCCACATGAGTCATTTTACGAATAAGTCCGTATAGAGCAAAAGTAATAGACAGGATAATAGCAATCCAAGGGAAGTGAGCAAGATCCGCCTGAAAGGCCATCATGATAATTGCAATCACAGCAAGAATGATCGCTGGCCACTGAGTCACACGTAATTTTTCTTTAAGGATTAACCACCCAAAAAAGACATTAATCAGGGGGTTCAAAAAATAGCCCATGCTGGCCTCAAGAACCTTGCCGATGTTGACCGCGTAAATATAAAGAAGCCAGTTAGATGAAATAAGAATGGCAGACATCATTAGCATGTAGCGAATCTTTTTTTGACTCCAGATTTCTTTGAGTGTTCCAAGTTTACTTTTATATAAGAGAATCAAAATGAGTGTCAGAAAAGACCAAATTAGCCGATGGCCAAATAAGTCCCAAGCTCCGACTTCTGAAAAAATTTTCCAGTATAATGGAAAAAGACCCCAGAGTGAAAAAGCAGCCATGGCCGCAAGATGCGCAGATGTAATATTCATTATTTTAAATTAAATTTTGTTTTAATCCTGTAAGCAATAAAAATTCCAATAACAGATGTCGCAATCGCAATATACCCAACGACATTGTAATTAGTAAGAGCACCAGCAGCTGTTGAACCGATGATAAGGCCAGCTATTTGAGAAGCAATACCTGAGGACATTTGCCTTGAAGCATTCTCCAGGCTCATAAATGTCCCACGGTCTTCCGGTTTTACCACGGCCGAAACGAGAGTCATGGCCGGGATAAAACGACCAGAGCCTGTCATGGTAAAAAGAGAAGTTGAAACAAGGGCCATCCAGATTGCTATTCCAGGAGGAAGATTTGTCAGTAAGAAAATTGGAACAATCGAAATGAGGGCCGTGAACCTAAAAACTTTGTAACTTCCAATCTTATCACAGAGCTTTCCAATAATCCTGGCCGATATAATCGTACACGTTCCACCTATTAAATAAATTAGGGGAAGTTCGGATTCAGTCATTCCAATATTTTTCACCATGAAGGGTGAAATAAACGGAACGATCATGAAGACGCCAAATCCAAGTAGGCTTGTGAGTAAGAAACTTTGAAGATAATCACCCTGGGAAAGGATTGACTTAAAATTAAGAAGGTTATCTTTGAAACTAATGGGCTCCACTCGGGCCCTCACTGATGGAAGAATAAGAAATGAGAGAATCCAAAAGATAATCCCGATGAGGCAAATAAAATAAAAGGCCGCATGCCAGTCGAACATATTGGCAATGTAGAGTCCCGTTGGCACTCCCAGAACACTACTAATAGAGAAAGCAGACATGACGACTCCCATCGCAGCACCACGACGCTGAAACGGAATGAGATCAGAAACAAGCGAAAGCACACAGGCGTTTAAAATTCCCCCGAACGCACCTGCAATGATTCGAGCAAAAAGAAGAGCAGCAAAATTTGGAGCAATGGCACACAAATAAGTTCCGATAATAAACCCAGTGAAGTTGAACAGTAAGAATTTCTTGCGGTCAAAGTGGTCGGCGTAGAGGGCACCCATAAACCCCACAATCCCCGCACTGAAGGTATAGGCAGAAACGAGAGTAGAAAATTCAACCGGAGTGATGTTAAAAACTCTCATGAACCGAGGCCCTAGTGGCATCATGATCACGAAGTCCAAAATGTGAGCAATTTGAATTGTCGCGAGGATAATGATGTACCAGCGCTCCCTACGGAGCGCGGCCTTATCTTCTAAAAGTGTCGTCGTCATTTTATTATTCTTTTAGTCCAACTACGTCAGACATTTTGGAGCTTGTGTCATCTAAAGTTTCAAGTGAGGCCACAGTTCCGACACAATGATCGATCATTGAGACGGCGGCCGGTCTGTGGTTACCAGAATTTTTGAGTCCTCCAAACGGAAGTCTCGCTGTTGCACCTACGGTTGATCTGTTGAGATTAATTAGGCCAGAATCAATATCCCTCAAACATAGTTTGTAGATATCTTCACTGCGAGTAAAGACTGAGGCGGCTAAACCATACGGAGTGCAGTTGGCGATTTTTATCGCTTCCTCAATGTCCTCGTAAGGAACAAAAAAGCAATTCGGTCCAAAAATTTCTTCCTGGATAAATTTGCCATTGAGATTTGGATTTTTAGCATAATGAATAGAAGGTGAAACGTAGTAGCCTTCATACCCAACGTCGAGTTTTCTTGGAGTAACGATCTCTTCTGCACCTTCTTGTTTTCCAAATTCACAAAAATCAAAATACATTTTTTGAGCTTGTTCATCAATCAACGGGCCCATGAATGGATCAGGCTGAGATGTCGGGTGAGCGACTCTGATTCTCTCTGTGACGGCCTTAAACTGGTTGATGAATTCTTGCTCAATTTTTTTATGAATTAAGATCATAGAAGTCGACGTACAACGCTGACCAGTTGTAAGGAAGCACGCTCTCAGGAGTTCCGGGAGTGCGTGAGAAATATTTGTGTCATGGTGAATGATCGTCGAGTTCTTACCACCAAGCTCAAGCGCAACAAGCTTATTGAGGTCCTGGTGAGTATTTTCAAGTATCTTTAATCCGACGTTTCTTGAACCGGTGAAGAAGATTCCTTTGATACGTTTGTCAGACGTCATTTTTCCAGCAGTGTACCCAGTACCGTTAATGAAGTTAATCACCCCAGTAGGGAGACCTGCCTCATGGAAACATTCGATCATCAGCTGAGCTGAAAAAATGGTCTTCTCAGAAGGTTTAAAAATAATTGAATTTCCTGCCAAAAGGGCCGAGAGGATTTGACCATTGGCCAAGTGACAAGGAAAGTTGAATGGCCCGATCACAAACGAAGGGCCCAGGGGCTTTTGTATGATGTGGCCATCAATTTTAGGCATCACATCTTTAATCGTTTTTTGCTTAATGCGCTCATATGAATCAGTGATTGTCACACTTACCTTCGAATCAAGTGCCGCTGCTTCAGTCTTTGCTTCCCAGAGTGGTTTCCCAACTTCTAAAGCAAGCGCCATAGCGATCTCATCTTTTTTCGCGCGCACGATCTCTTGATATTTTTTTAAGTACCCAATCCTTTCTTCAAAGCTGAGTTTTCTCCAGACATCAAACCCTTTTTGAGCTGATTGAATAACTCCTTCAATGTGATCATAAAAAATTCCTGCTTCCCATAAAACATGAGATAGATCACCTGGTGATCTTTTTAAAATCTTCTCATTTGCTTGAGACAAGTTCGGATTAACAAAACGTCCGTCGAAGTAGTCGCCCTTAAGTTGCATTTTCATATGAATTCCTTCTCTTAGATGACCTATCATACCTTTTTTAAGTTAATTATCCCACTATAATACAGAGAGTTAAATTGAATCTAAGTTAACACTTCTCTGGATTTCTGATAGAATATCTTCCATCTTAGGAGAAACATATGAAAGCGAAAACTCTACCAAGTTTGTTGGATAAAATGTGGCAAGATTACATTGGGATTAACCCTCTTGCTAAAAAGATCAGTGATCTTTTGACTGCCCAAGGCGAAGAGATCCAAAATGATCACATTGCTTTAAGAACTTTTAATCACCCACGAGTGACGATCGATGTCCTGGCCAAGCCTTTCTTAGAAGCTGGTTACTCATACGGAGGAGACTACCACTTCACCGAAAAAAAGCTGTACGCAAAGCACTACCAGCACTCTGATCCTTCTCTGCCAAAAATATTTATCTCTGAGCTTCTCTTGGAGGAATTCTCACCGGAACTTAAAAAAGCTGTGTACGCCATGATTGACCAGATTCCAGCCAATATGGAAAATGAGTTTGATTTTGTCTCAAGCGGTCGTCCGTGGAAAGTCAGTACAACGACTTATCAAAACCTTTTAAAGGAAAGTGATTACGCCGCTTGGGTTTCTGCCTTTGGGTATCGACCAAACCATTTTACGGTTTTCATCAACAAGCTTAAAAACTTTTCTGATATAAAAGTCTTAAACGAGTACCTAAAAAACGCCGGCTTCAAATTGAATGCTAGTGGTGGAGAGGTTAAGGGAAGCCAAGACGTTTGCCTTGAGCAGTCTTCGACACTCGCTAATAACATTGAAGTGAGCTTTGAAGACGGCACGCTAACGATCCCAGCTTGCTATTACGAGTTTGCTAAAAGATACCCACTAAAAGATGGGCAGTTGTATCAAGGATTTGTAGCTGCTTCTGCTGATAAGATTTTTGAAAGTACAAGACAAGGTCAATAGTATTTAAAAAAAACGAGGATTTATATCCTCGTTTTTTAACCATCTCCTTTTTCAGTTGTGAAAAAAATACACACTGTTTCCATTTGTAAACCATTTGTTTCCAAACCAATAGATCTCAATCTGGCCTAGTGTTATATCTCTGTTCATGAATAATGCGGAAGCGAACAAAATTCTTCACGAGAGATCTCCAGCTGATTTTATCCGAGAGATTTTCCTCGATAGGAGGAAGCGAAATCTAGGTTACTCGATGAATTCCTTTTCTCGGGATCTTGGGATTTCGAAATCGTTACTATCAAGAATTTTTTCTGGTGATAGGCCAGTATCTCTCAAACTTGCACTGCAGATCACCTCGGCACTTGAATTGAGTGAAATCGACTCGAAGTCGTTGATTTTCTCCGTAGTAAAAACTTCTTCAAAAACAGCAAAAATTTCTCGGAAATTACGTGAGAAGTTGGAGGCAGATTTGCAGAAGCACAAAGAGAAGGACGATGCTCCAGTTCATACTACCATTGAGCTCGAGCGTTTTAGGCAGATGTCAAGTTGGTATCATATGGCGATTCTTAATATGACGAAGTTGGATAACTTTGAGAGTGATCCAACTTGGATTGCTAAGAAACTTGGAATTGGACTTATTGAAGTTCAGTCTGCGCTAGAAAGACTGTTCGCTCTAGGCTTAATAGAAGAAAAAAATGGAAAAATTCGAAGGTCATCTCTAGGACTTTATGTGCGCACAAATAAGTCGGAAATGGCCGTAAGAATGTTTCATGAACAGATGATTGATAAGGCAAAGGTGGAATTGAAGAAGACCGCAGAAGCGGATTTTCAGTCTCGTCTGATCAACGGGATTACTTTTACTTGCGGTCAAGAGCACGTAGAGATGATTAAAGATAGGATCATAAAATTCCAAGATGAAATATTTGCAATAACTTCATCTGGAGCAAAAGATTCAGTCTATCAAATGAACGTACAATTTTTTGGATTAACAAATAGGGAGAATTTATGAAACTAAAGTTAGTAGGATTATTATTAATGGTGGGGTTTACTCTTTCGGCGTATACCCAGGATAGAGTTGGTGGAGGTGGAGATGCCTCTGAAGTTAGAGTCAACGAAATTCGAACTGATCTCCTTTCATGGATCAAGAAAGGAGGATCTAAAAAACTGGAGTTACCAGCGGAGGTTAACTTAGAAGAATACAACCAAAAGATGACTGAACTACTTCAACCAAAAGCTGTCTTAGTGACTTTTGTCGAACAAGATGATCAATTTAATGAAGATTTACAAGTTGTTGTAAATGGAAAACCTAAGACCTGTAGAGGATTTATTTCTCGTATAGACAATAGACCAAATATTATATGTAACATTTCACGTTTTCATAATACATCAGAATCACGTCAGTATAGTCTTATCCATCACGAGTACGCAGGACTGGCCGGATTAGAGAAAAATGAGGGAGCGGCATCTGACTACTTTATCTCAAATCAGATAACAGATTTCTTGGTCAAAAAGAGAGTACTAAGATTAGCGGTTAAAGAAAGAAAGGTTGAAAGAGAAGAAGTTGTGAAAGCTGGAGTGAAAGTGAACTTGAGTTTTGGACCTTCACTATATGGTATAAATCAAAGCGAGATCGTAGATTCACTCACTGACCGAGGATACCAAATGGTCAGTCGTTCAGAGGCGGAAGTCGGTGTAAGAATAACCTCTGACACTTTTATTGGATATTGTCTTCAAACGGATGTCTATTCAGAGCGAGGTGTATCTGTGCCGTGTAGTTACATTGAAATAAATGTTGAACTGTTCCGTGATGGAAAAAAATATAATTCGACAAGTTTTAAAATCGCGAACTCTTCAACACGTAGTTATACAACAGTTGGTGTATTAGACTATATCCTCAACGAGCTTGCTAAAATTGAATAGAATAACAACAGGAGATGGTTATAAGATGACCATCTCCTGTTGTTATTCATGAAGTTCGGGAAGACAAAAAGCCTTTAGTTGGATTTTGTTTTTGATTTTCCTGTGACAACTTTTTTCTTTAAAGCTGGTCTTGGCCTAAAAGAAACAAACCTGATCTTATCTCCAAGACGCAGCTTCAACGCAGCTGCTGTAACACCAGAAATTTTATACCCACCAGATTTTAGTTTAACAACTCCACCAAGTGCAGATCTAAAATTCCCTTTGGTTCTAGAGATGATGAATACTTCGGACTTAAACTGCTTATCAGAGATTTCTTTGATTTCTCCAATCGTGCTTTCTTTAATGGCCCTGATATTATCAAGCTCAGCAATGAGCACAGGTCCGGGCTCAAAGATACCAACGAGTCCTGAAAACCGAAATCCTTCTTGCTCAAGGATGCGTTTGGCGGGTTCTGTATTTGGATGAACTTTTCCAACCACAAACTGGGCTTCTTCTGGGAGTAAATTCGTAATAATCGGATATTTCGGCATCAGCTCTTCGATGAACTTTTTATTTTTCACATACAAGTAGTCGGCCGTCGGAAAATCAATTTTAAAAAAGTTCGCTCCCACCGCATCCCAGAAAGGAGAGTGGCCTGAATCGTTGACCATTCCGCGCATCTCCGCGATGACCTGATCTTCAAAAAATCTGCGGTTTTCGGCAATGAAAAGAAACCTTGAAAGTGAAAGAAAACGTCCGTTCTGAGAGTTTCTATAATCTGGATGCAAATAGAGCGAGCAGATTTCTGCAGGACCGTTGTGGATAAAATGAAAATGCAGAGAGGTGATATCATTTTTTACATGAATCGATTTTGATTCATGGTGAGTCTTCTCGAGGCGATAGAAGTAGTATGGTTCGAATCCGCCGATCTTAGAGATGATGGCGCAGACTCCAACGATTTTGCCTGTGAAAAGTTCTTCCATCACAAAAAGATAGTCCTCTCCACTTGCTCCGTCTTCTCGGTGAAGGAAGCTTCTTTCGGACATGCGAATTCTCTTCTGGAGCACCTCAGGATCCTTGGGGAGTGAGGTGAGACCATGTCCAGATTTTTCTAGAAGCTCCATTAAACCATCAAGGTCTTTGCCTTCGATTGGACGGATGATAAACATTTGCTAGTCCATTTCCGCAAGTGTTTTATCAATGATCGCACAGACTTCATCGATGTGTTTTTCTTCTGTCACCATCACTGGCATCAAGAAGCGAACTCTCGTCGTCGGATGACCTCCGGCCATGAACGATAAAACTCCGTTCTCGAATAGTTTAATGGTAAACGCCTTCGACTTTGCTTCGTCTCCACCATAAACACTCATCGCAACCATCGCTCCAACTCCATATGGCCCTCAAATTTTGGCCGGATATTTTTTTGCCATCTGTTCGAGATTCGCTTTAAAGTGCTTATGAAGCTTTTGGATTTTTCCACTTTCACCAAGGTAGCCCCCGTTCACAATAGAGCTAATAACATAATGAGATGCTGCGATTTGTGAAGATGATCCAGTGAATGTTTGCGAGATAAGTCCTGGCTTCGGTTTGTGATCGTCATTGAAGAGAGTTGCACAGACTTGAGAGTTTTTTCCGATCGCAACGACGTCGACGAGTTTATCAAGCTTAAAATATTGGAACGCGAACAACTCAGTTGTACGGCCAAAAGTTTGCACTTCATCTGCGAAAACAGAAATATTATTTTCCTTACAGACTTTGATGAGAGCTTCAAAGTATTCAGTGTTACCAACCCAAGAGCCATTTTCACCTTGAATGAGTTCCATGACGAATCCAGCGTGCTGTCCTGGAAAGCGAGCAATTTGTTTCTTCATCGCCTTAACTGCGAGGTCAATAGATCCCTGGTGATCGGTTTCGCAGTAAAAAGGGATGTAGTCTACGTCTAGCGTCTTCGGTAAACCCGCGCGATAGGCCGCTTTATCAGTAACCCACGCCATTCCGAGTGTTCTTCCGGCGAAGCATTTTTCAAAGGCAAAAAAACGAGATGCCGGTGCGCGCTTTTGGAAAATGATTTTGAAAGCATTTTCATTGGCCATCGCTCCGGATGTCGAAAGAAATACATTTTTTACATTCGCACCGTATTTACAAGCTTGTGTCGAGATAAGCTCAAGTAAAGCAGCAGTGTCTGTATTTTGTTGAAGATGTCCATTCATGACGGTGTTCGAGATCGCACCACTGATCTGTGCTTCTACAACTCCAGGATGAGAGTGACCCATATAGTGAACGCCAATACCTGTGATGAAATCATACTTCACTGAACCATCAGCGAGTTCCACGAATGGACCATTTCCAATTCCTGAACCGAGATAATTATAAAAGAGTGCTCCGCCTCTAAAGTCGGCCATTTTCTTCAAAAGAGAATCATATGATTCCTTAAGTTCTGGATTCGCCGCCTTTATACCTGTGATGTGAGACGAGTGCTCAGACAAAGCTTCTTGAATTAGTTTTTTTGCTTTTTCTAATCGTGGGTCGTTAAAAAATCCGTGGGCAACAGTTTTCGCCATATATGCTCCAAGAGAGAGTGGTAGTATGTTTGAGTTTTCGGCAGTTTATGATGAAGACTTGAAGTTTATCAAGTGAAAGGATAAAGCCATTTACTTGATGTTTTTTGTCTGTTTTTTGATTTAAGTTTTTTGCTACATTTCCGAAAATTTCAGTATGAAACACCTTCTGTTAATTATTTTTATTGTCTCTAGTCTCCAGGCCCTGAGTTCGACTGATAGGACCTTGTCGGGGAGAGTTGAGGTTAATGCAAGTTGTTCAAAAAAAGTCATGGCCTGGCTATCCCTAGATAAAGAATCTTATAAAGAAAGACTTCTTCTTATGCATACCGAAGTGCCTCAAGGCGGAACGTTTAGGTTTTACGTTAAACCAGGTTCCTACCAGGTCCGAGTTACAGATGAATCGAGTTGCGAGTACTTCACGAAGGTTGACGTTAAAACGAAAGACATAGAACTTACGGTTAAAATGGAGAAGAAATGAAAATTTTTTATTCCCTATTTTTACTTCTTTTTTGCGGTCAAACCTATGCAACAGCAGTGATGACGTGCTCCTCTCATATGATGCAGGTCTGGACTCAGAGTCAGGGATTTCATTGCTTACCACGATTTCCCCAGACTCCAAGTGAATCTCTTTGTGTAGGATGGGGTACGCCACTCCCAAGTAATCCATTTCAAAATTTTCCCTCACCCCTTTATCAGCCTCAACCACTTCCTTGGTGGGCGTATCAGGGGAATATGTATTACCCTAATTTACATTACCCAGGTGCATGGCAGTATCCCGGAATTCAGTCTCAATACTATCCTGGGCAAGGTCAGGTGTTTGCGGCCAAGCCTAACGTGTATGTTGAGTCCATTCATAAAGAAATCAAATTTGATTTTAAATTTACTTCTTCCCCAAGGCCTCACTTCCTCGCGACAACACCGGTCTTAGAGAAAGATCAGTCATGGAAAGGAAAAATTTCTGGCCGAGATAAGTTTGAAGTGGATGGGATTTTTTATGATTATTTATTTTATGATGTGAGACTTCCCAAAGAGAAAATGCAGTTCACTCATGGTGGATGTGCTAATCGAGAGGAAGCGATTGAGTTTATGCTGGAAGATCTCAAAGCGATGAAGTACCCAGCTATTGCACTTCAAGATTTCGAAGAGCATTGGCGGGTGAAAATCCCTGACTACGCTTACTACTGTGTCTACCCACAATATAACCGTGAACTTGATTCAGTTGTGCCAGTAGAGATCGGGGTAGCGCAAAATCATTTTATCCGAAGCCTTTATGTTCTTGTCCCGCACAAGGCCGAGCCCGATGTCGATGTCCACGGAGACATTCCACTCCCTGTGAGCCCTCCTGAATCACTTCGACCGGACACTAAAATTCAAAGAGAAGTAACTTTTCGTGAGTGGGGTGTAGCCTTTTTAGGTTACTGATCCGGTTTGCCATGCGGCATTTTACCCAATTGTTGTTTGCCGACAATCCCCCAGTATGGTAATCTCAGCGCCTCAAATTCAATTATATTTATCCACTTACATGGAGATCTTATGAAGGTCGTAAAGCACCACGATATTAAGAAAACGGACAAGAAAACTTTAGAAAAATGGCTTCACCTCATGATTCTTGGAAGAATGATTGATGAGCGTGCTCCTAATTATTTAAAGCAAGCCTTAGGTTGGTCTTATCATGCACCTTATGCGGGCCACGATGGTATCCAATTAGCGATTGGCCAAGTTTTCGATAAAAAAACAGATCACCTTTTTCCATACTACAGAGACATGCTCACGGCCCTAAGTGCTGGCCTCACGACAGAAGAAATTCTTTTGAACGGAATTTCAAAGGCCACTGACCTTGCTTCAGGTGGACGTCATATGTCTAACCACTTCGCAAAACCAGAGTGGAACATTCACAACGTTTCATCGTGTACAGGAAACCACATTCTACATGCAGTAGGGGTTGGCCGTGGTATGAAGACCTATAAGCACAAAGGCGTTGCGTTCTCTTCGCAAGGTGAATCTTCTGTGTCTGAGGGGTACTGTTACGAAGCAATCACAGGGGCCGACAGAGAGCTTCTTCCTTGTGTTTTTGTTTTCCAAGATAACGGGTATGGGATTTCGGTTCCGAAATCTGACCAAACAGCTAATGAGCATGTCGCGGATAACTTCTCTGGATTTAAAAACTTAAAAATCATCAAGTGTGATGGAAAAGATGTTTTTGATTCAATTAATGCGATGATCACTGCACGTGAACATGCACTCACAAAACAAGAGCCAGTCATCGTTCACGCGGTGTGTGTTCGTATCGGAAATCACTCGAACTCAGATAACCATGAATGGTACAGAGATGAAAAAGAAAGAGCAGATGCTAAAGCTCAGGATCCTCTACCAAAATTTAAAGAAGAACTTTTGAAAGCAAAAGTTCTCACAGAAAAAGAAATTGAAAAGATCGAAGCTGATGCAAAGGCAGAACTCCTTGCAGCTCACGCCAAAGCCGTGAAAGCTCCAAATCCAACTCCTGAATCTATCTGGGATCACGTAGTGCCTGAAGCTTATGTCCCTCAGAAATACACTGATGGAACTCATTCAGATACTTCTGAGCCTAAGAAATTTATCGATGCTTTGAACGGAACTCTGAAAGCTGAATTCCGTCATAACCCACATACTTTTATCTGGGGACAAGATGTGGCGAATAAAGAGAAGGGCGGTATCTTTAACGTAACCAAAGGGATGCAGCAGGAGTTTGGAAAATCGCGTGTGTTTAACGGGCCAATCGCTGAAGACTATATCCTTGGTACGGCCAACGGTATGTCTCGTTTCGATCAGGACAAAATCCGCATCGTAGTTGAGGGAGCTGAATTTGCGGATTATTTTTGGCCCGCGATGGAGCAAATGGTTGAAACTTCTCATGATTATTGGAGAAGTAACGGAGCTTTCTCACCGAACATAACTGTGCGTATTGCTTCTGGTGGTTACATAGGTGGTGGTCTTTATCACTCTCAAAACATCGAAGGTACACTTTGTACATTGCCCGGTATCCGTGTCGTTGTTCCAGCTTTTGCTGATGACGCTGCTGGATTACTCAGAACTTCAATGAGATCTAAGGGCTGTACTGTTTACCTAGAACCGAAAGCTCTCTATAACGCTAAATCAGCTATGACTTCTGTTCCTGATGACTTTGAAGTGCCATTCGGAAAAGCTCGTCTACGTAGAGAAGGCCGTGATCTCTCAATTATTACTTATGGAAATACAGTGCACTTTTCTTTGGAAGCGGCAGAAGTACTTTCTAAAGAAGGATACGAAGTTGAGGTACTCGATTTACGTTCGTTGAATCCACTTGATTACGACGCCATCGTGGCCACTGTTAAGAAAACTCATCGAGCACTCGTTGTTCATGAAGATAAAGTGTTCGCAGGGTTTGGTGGAGAGTTAGTGAGTGTAATCAATGAGCGTGCGTTTGAGTATCTTGATGCTCCAGTGAAACGTGTTGGTTCAACTTTTACTCCCGTTGGCTTTAATCGAATTCTTGAAAGGGCCACTCTTCCTGACATGAATAAGATTCTTGTCGCTGCCCGAGAGCTCATTCAGTACTAGTTTTTTTTCAGGGCCCTTATGAGGGCCCTTTTTATTTCAGCGACTTAAGCCTAATTATAAAATTTACAACGCGTTGCGCTTTTGAGTTCTTTCATCTAGTATCCGTGCATCTTTTTACACTTAAAGGAGTGCATATGAAAAAGTTGTTACTAGCTGGCCTTACCTTTTTATCAATGAACGCTTTCTCTCAGTCTTACCTAGTTTTAAATAACGGTGTTGTATTAACTACTGATAAAGCGGGTTACGTTTATGACTTCGGTCATTTCAGACTTCCATACAAAGTTACGTTAAGTGGCGGTCAGTTTTTCGTTGAAGATAAAATGTTAGCGACTATTGATTCAAATGGTTTTCTTTATCAGAAAACTTTGAAAGTTGAAAAAATCAAAGGCAAAGGTCTTAATTATTTTATCAACGATGATAATCACCTTGTCACAGTTGATTCAAAAGGTTTTTTCTACGACTACGATAAAGAAGACAAAGTTTTCAAGAAAGCGATTAAATTTGGCGGGAACTTTTTCTTAGTGCAGCCTGACGATAAAAAACCAGTTGTTGAGCTATACACTGTAAGTAGCACTGGTAACTACTTCAAAATGTCTATTCCTGGTTTAACTCCTGCGAACATTTCAACAATCGGTGGAAATTTCTTCCAGGCCAACGGTGTAACTTATACTGTTTCAAAAGATGGATTTGTGTTCCCGAAGAAAGAAATCGCTGTTAAGAAAATCTTGAAGTCAGGCGGAAATTATTTCATCGACTCAGATAAGCTTATCTACACAGTGACAGATGAAGGCTTCTTAGTTCTTCCAGCACTTCCGGAGAAGTTTAAAGTCGCTGATGTTCAAAAACTTGGCGCAAACTACATGGTTGATTCAGAAGGCAGAATTTTTACTGTTGATATGAATGGTGTACTTTTTGAGCGTACAACAACTCATGACATCAAGAGTGTAAAAATTCTTTCTCTTTAGTATTTGATAAATGTGGCCTTGAGTTTTCTTATGAAAACAAAGGGCCACTTCAATTTTTTCAGTTTAAATTGGTCGAAAAACTCTTACGGATGGATCACTCTGAGGTAAGGATTAATGTTTTTTGTTATGTTGCTTAGCTTTTCACCAAGATTTAATTCGTCTATCAAAAGAATATTATCCTCAGGTCCAAGATCTTTAAGAAGTGTGGCGTAATTATCAAAATCAGCTGACGTGATTTGGTTTGCGATCATGACAATAAGGGAGCGATTGAAGTTTTCACCGATCATCACTCGATTCGGAGTGTCCAGGCCCTTCGAAAGAGTGGCGGTTAGAAGACCATTAAGAAGATAATCTAATTCACTGTAGTATGGATTAAGAGTATTCTTCTCATCTTGAACAAGCCAAATTATCCCACGAGTTAGGGGAGTGACTTGTTTGATTAAATCATTCATTTCTATTTAGTTCTTGTTTGAAAATGTTATCTAAAATCCCATTCAAGAATCCGGCCGACTCTTTAGTAGAATATTTTTTCCCAAGCTCGATAGCTTCGTTGATAACAACTTTCCCTGGAGTTTCCGGATGAAATTTGAGCTCATAGATCGACATGATAAAGATAGTATGCTCGATCTTAGAGATACGAGAAAGTTTCCAGTTCTTTAGATACTTAACAAGAATTTCTTCGAGTTCTTCATGGTTTTTAAGAATCCCTTTAATCATAGTCGCTACATAGGCCTGCGATTCAGCGGGAAGTTCGATACCGAGTGTCTGCTTGAACTCTTGAAGTCTTTCAAAAATTTCAACAGAGTCATGTTCCTTCTTTAGTTCTTTGAAAACTGGAAGCTGGAAGTGATAAAGAAATTGCAGGCAGAACTCACGTGCCTCACGTTTAATATTCACGGCTATCTTCCTTATTTAAAACAGGTGGATTCATTTTTAACTGATTAAACTCATCATGCTTAAGTTCATTAACAAACTCTTCGACGTCTTGGAACTTTCTATAGACGGCCGCAAATCGTATGTAAGCAACCGGATCAAGATGGCGAAGGTACATCATCACAAGGTTACCAATATCGTTTGTGCCGACTTCTTTGTCAGAAATATCAAGAATAGCCTTTTCGATATTACTAATGATGCGTTCAATTTGAATCGCTGAGATTGGGCGTTTTTCACAGGCCTTCTCAATCCCCTTAAGAATCTTCTCTTGCTTGTAAGGTTCTCTTCTGCCATCACGCTTGATGACCATAGGCATAGAGAGTTCCACTGTCTCAAAAGTAGTGAATCTTTTTTGACATGATTCACACTTTCTTCGACGACGGATGATACAACCTTCTTCAAGGTTTCTTGAATCTAAAACTTTTGTATCGGGAGCAGAGCAATAAGGGCATTTCATAATGCGGTCCTAGACTATATCTAGTGGTTAATATTCCATTCTTTACCACTTTGAGAACAAGATGAGAAGATAAATAGCCGATTTGTCAAAACTAAGGACTATTTATCAAGTAAGGGAATTTATAGATAGAGGCATTATGGCCGGCCGTACCGGCCATAAAATGGTGCTTACTTTTTGCTACAACGGCCTTCTTTCCAGGTTTTATGACCGTGACATTCGGCTTCGCACGAGTTCCCGTAATTATTTCCATCAGCGCAAACAGGTTGGAAAATCTTCATGCAGTAGCATTCCTTGACCGTGTATGGACTCTTAGTCGGTTTGACATCGGCCTGTTCAGCATATTCACCAGTGTGAGGAAGAGCTTCAGTTTTCTGCTCTTTTTTACTCGAGCAAGAAACCGCAAATACAAGTGAGAGGATGAGAATAAATTTCATTTTGTTTCCTTATTTATAAACTGGAAATTTTAAACATAAATCGTGGACGCTTCTTTTCACTTCTTTTTGCACATTTTCATCTTGAGGATTTTTAAGTGCTTTGATTATAAGCTCGGCCATAAATTTTGTTTCGGCTTCTTTGAAGCCACGGGTGGTCACAGCAGGCGTTCCTAAACGGATACCCGACGTTACAAAGGGTGAACGTTTATCATTCGGAACCATATTCTTATTACAAGTAATGTCCACTCTTTCTAAAATCTCGCCTGCCTCTTTTCCGGACATATTAACAGAATCAGTTTTCAGGAGAACGAGATGATTATCTGTGCCACCTGACACAAGTTCAATTCCGTGCTCCATTAGAGTGCTTGCGAGGATCTTCGCATTTTTTACAACTTGTTCTTGGTAAGTTTTAAACTGAGGCGTGAGAGCTTCTTTGAAAGCAACAGCTTTCCCTGCGATAACGTGTTCAAGAGGTCCACCTTGTATTCCAGGGAAGATGAGTGAGTTGAATTTCTTCGCAAGTTCTTCATTGTTTGTGAGGATGATTCCTCCACGAGGGCCTCTCAGAGTTTTGTGAGTTGTTGAAGTTACAACATCGGCAAACTCCATTGGACTTGGGTGAAGGCCTGCGGCCACAAGGCCCGCAATGTGGGCCATATCAACCATCAGAGTTGCCCCAACAGATTTTGCGATCACGCTAAATTTTTCAAAATCAATGATTCGTGGGTAGGCCGAAGCGCCAGCAATAATCATCCGAGGCTTTTCACGTTTTGCGATGTCTTCAACCTGGTTGTAATCAATTGTTTCAGTTTTTTGATCAAGGCCGTAGTGAAGTGCTTTGTAAAGCTTTCCGGAGAAGTTCACTGGGGAGCCGTGAGTAAGGTGTCCACCTTGGGCGAGGTCCATTCCTAGAAATGTTTCACCGTGGTTCATCATCGCAAGGTAAACGGCCATATTCGCCTGAGAGCCAGAGTGCGGTTGGACGTTAGCAAACTGAGCACTAAAAATTTTCTTTAAGCGTTCAATGGCAAGAGTTTCAATTTCATCAACAAATTCACAACCGTTGTAGTAGCGCTTTTTAGGATAACCTTCAGCATACTTATTTGTAAGGCAAGTTCCCTGTGCTTCCATGACAGCTTGCGAGCAGTAATTTTCCGAGGCAATAAGTTCAAGACCCATTTCCTGGCGCTCTTGTTCTTTTTGAATAAAATGGAAAATTTCAGGATCAACTGCTTCGATATATTTAGACATTTAGTCTCCTTGATTTAAGATTTAT
>JACCDH010198149.1_pt1 | contig 18172 bp, 19 predicted proteins | sample 7442481 | NCBI WGS metagenome assembly JACCDH01 (sample SAMN15323433, study PRJNA562643) | freshwater metagenome | isolation source: river surface water | place: USA:Blue River Watershed | collected 2017-08-15 | reverse complement strand
TCTTCTCCTGCTAAAGATTGTTCAGCGTCGCTACCGCACCCCAGTAACCGAGGCTTTGCCGAGCTCAGTGAAACTAATCCCATAACCAATCCCAGCCATCCCAGCCCTGTTTCCGCATACGCTCTCAATCCCATAAAAAACTGACGACAAACATAAAAAGTATTCGAGTACTTGTTTGCTTTTTAAATTTATTAGCGCCAATTTTGTCCCATTAATTACTACACAAATCATGTCAGCTAAATTCACCCTCGACGTTACCATTCTCGAACCTAAAAGAAAACACCCTACCATCTTCGAACACTTTGATCAACTGCAACCTAAAGAAAGTTTCATCATTCATAACGACCACGATCCAAAACCACTTTACTACCAGTTACTCGCCGAAAGAGGTCAGTGTTTTAACTGGACCTACCTGCTCTCCGGACCGGAAATATGGGAGGTTAAGATCCAGAAACGCGACACCGAAAACGCCGAAACCATCGGTCAACTTTCGGCTGCCGACTACCGAAAAGCGCAAGTTTTTAAAAACTTCGGCCTCAACTTCAGCTGCCATGGTCAGAAAACCATCGACGAAGCCTGCGCCGAAAAACAAGTCGACCCCAATAGTGTAAAAAAAGCACTACATGAAATTACCAGCAAAGAAGATATTGCGCTTAACTACAACGACTGGTCGCTGACCCTGCTCATCAGCTTCATTATTCACCGTCACCACTTATATGCTAAAACCCATTTGCCTGAATTATTACAATTGAGTCATAACCTCTCTCTTAACACTTCAGATGCAGCATTAAAGAAAATCGAACAACTCACCATCATCTTAGAAAAAGAACTCAGTGCCCATTTACATAAAGAAGAAGTGATTCTCTTTCCTTACATCACTGCTTTAACCAAGTTTGAAGACAACCCTGAATCCATTACATCTTTTGGCTTCTCAACCATCAACACACCAGTCAATGTCATGATGACCGAACATGAATCAGCAGACGAAATTATTGCAGAGATACAAAAAACTTTACAACAAATTCAGGAACCTCAACAATACAACAGACAACTCGACTTCTATCGCGAATCGCTCAAGGCATTTGCCGACGACCTCGACACGCACATCCATCTTGAAAACAACATTCTTTTTCCGAAAGCCATTGCACTCGAAAAAGAACTCCTCATTCGCGTTTAAATAGCTTATTACTTGCTAATTAAAATAAAAATACACAAATTTGTTTCGAACCTAAAAACATGAACTTAAGTAACACCTGCAAAGCTGCCATCAAATCGGTTATCTATCTGGCCTCTCAACACCATTCAGAAACCAATGCCACCATTAAAACCATTGCCTCTGCAGTGGGCGAAAATGAGCATACAATTGGCAAACTTCTTCAAATATTGGTTAAACAAGGCATCATCAAGAGTAGCAAAGGTCCTGCCGGTGGATTCTACCTGAACGATGCTCAATATACTGCCCCCATTATTGATGTTATTATTGCTATTGATGGAAGAAACACTTTCAACAAATGTGGCTTGGGACTCAGCGAATGTTCATCATCCCATCCATGCCCAATTCACCACGAATACAAAGAAGCACGCGACATTATGGAGCGCATATTTTCCAATAAAAAAATATCAGACATGTCGCTACCTTTTGAAAACGGCCATACTTTTTTAAACACTTAAAAACATGCAATTCGAAAAAGATATATTACTGGCTTGGGGCGGCAAACTCAAGAAATACAAAAAACACGAAACAGTCTTCGAAGAAGGACAGGAAGCCCGCTTCTACCACCAGGTAGAGGAAGGCACAGTGCGCATGTTTAACATCAACGACTCTGCGGGTAAAGAATTTACGCTGGGTATGTTCACCGCCGGAGAAAGCTTTGGCGAACCACCTGTTTTAATCAATGAAGTATACCCGGCACACGCTGCTTGTGTTACCGATGCCGTTATCCTCACCATTCCGAAAGAAAATTTTATCCGCATCTTACACGAGTATCCCGATTTACATTTTAAGTTTACACAGCTCTTGGCTCAGAGAGCGTGGGACCGAGCCATTACGCTCAAAGAAACCATGAGCAATACCCCAGCGACAAGAATCCTTGGTTTTTTAAAATCGTATAAGAAAAAAGTAGGCAACGCTAACGAGCCCATCCTCATTCCGTTTACCCGTCAGGAAATCGCCAACTTTACGGGACTAAGAGTAGAAACTGCCATCAGAACCCTCAATAAGATGAGTCAGGATGGACTCGTATCTATAGACAACCATAAATTGTATTATTAAGATGTTAAAGTTAAAATTTTGGCTACAATTGTCGCTCATCAATCTTTTGATTGTTGCATTGCTTGGCCTGGTGATGCGTTATAAAATCGGATTTGAATTCCCCTTTCTCGATCAAAAACATATTCAACACGGGCACTCGCATTTTGCCTTCGCTGCATGGATCTCTCAAACCTTGTATGTGTTGATCATATACAACCTGCAATCGCATATCCCGATTCAACGCGTTAAACTCTATAAAAACCTTTTAATCTTAAACACCATCTCTGCATGGGGCATGCTAATTGCCTTTATCATTCAAGGTTATGGCGCTGTTTCTATTGCTTTCTCGCAATTGAACACCATCATTTCTTACATCTTTGTGGTGGTGTATTTCAAAGATGCCAAGCACCTGCAGAACAGTGATGCCAGCATATGGTTCAAAACAGGTTTAATATTCAATGCCGTATCAAGTATTGGCACTTATGCATTGGCCTATATGATGGTATCCAAATCCATCGTTCAAAGTGTTTACTTATCATCTGTATACTTCTTCCTGCATTTCCAATACAATGCATGGTTTCTATTTGCCTGTGTCGGACTGCTCATTACCGGCATCAAACAATACCAAGCAGATTTCACCCTTCCAAAATCTGTATTCCTTTTATTTGTTTGTTCTGTCGTTCCAGCTTATCTCTTGTCGGTCTTATGGCTTCCGCTTCCAAACTGGCTATACATCATTATTATAGCAGCAGCCTTATCACAAATACTGGCCTGGCAAAAACTACTGAGTAGAACCTTGACATTCTTTAAGCAACACAAACAACATTTCTTCCCATACATCCATTTTGTCTTAGCATTAATTGCCATAGCTTATAGTTCAAAACTCTTATTGCAACTGGGCTCAACAGTACCAGAAATCAGCAAACTGGCCTTTGGCTTTCGTCCAATCATCATCGCCTACCTGCACCTCATTCTATTGGGTGTGATTAGCATGTTCTTACTCACTTATATCTGGGCATTTGCGATTCCACAAAAAACAGTCTGTGCCAAGTGGTTTTACTTGCTAATGGCAGCCGGTGTTTATCTCAACGAAATTGTATTAGGCGTTCAGGGCATAGCCTCGTTTAGTTATACCCTTATTCCGTATGTCAACCACATTTTACTGGGCGTTGCAATTTTAATCGTGGTAGCCATGATTGGCATGAACGCAAGTTTTAAGGAAACCGACTAGCGACCAGCACATTGTTGATTGACAAAGTACTTGCATGAGCGGCATGGCTCTGGCACAGCATCAGCACTCATGGCTTCAGAGAACATCCTTCTTGCACTTCTAAATTTATCATTATTGACAATATTTCCCAAATCATCTTGTAACAAATCTCCGAATATTTCCTCTTGTTTGTAAGACAAAGAACAAGGCAATATTTTACCTTCGGGATTGACATATAAACTCGACCATAAACTTTTGCATTTGTCGAGGTGATAGGATTTGGGGTCAGCGCGATACAATTCAGCTTCTTCCTTAATATCCATCAATTTTGGCCAGGCTATAAACGATTCGAAAGCATCCACACCATATTTTTCAGACAAAGCTCTGGCATCTTCCAGTTCGTGCCTGTTGTGCTCAAATTCCAGGAATTTCCAGGTCACCAATGGATACTTACTCTTCATCCTTTTTTTGGTCTCGGTCAGTATCTTTAAATGGTCAAGTACATTGTCTAAATTTCCCCTAACCCTATATTTGGCGTAATTCTCCTGAGTACTTCCATCAATCGACATGTAGATATGTGTGAGTCCGGAGCGCACTGCATCCTCCGCCATCTTTTCATTAAAAATATTAAAATTGGAATGTACCGTTGTGCCAGCCCCTTTAGAAGATGTATAACTGATGATATCAAAAATCTGTTTGTTCAGGAATGGTTCACCCCAATTGTACAAAGCTACACTCACAGCATAATCAGCCACCTTATCAAACAACACTTTGTAATTGTCATACTTCATAAACGATGCCTGTATCATATCCGGATGTTTGATGCCGGTATGACAACCCGGACATCTTAAATTGCAAAAACTTCCCGGATCTATGGTGATTCTGAAAGGTCGGCTGCTTAGCTCCTCCTTGCCTTTCTTGAATTCGTAGATATTTCTGGCCATGTTTTGCAACTTCTTTGGCGTTGCATAATACCTCAGATAATGCCAGTATTTGCTGTAAGCGCTGATGTGTCTCATGGGATTTTAGGGTTTAGAAAATTGTGTATTGTATAAAAATGTTGAATCGTTTAATGTTTCAAGAAAATGCACCAAATCTTGTATCTCTTGTTCGGTCAGTCCCAAACCCGGTTTATCCAGCAAAGGGTCTAAATATTCAGTATGTTGAATACCTGAATTGTAATGCCTCACCACCTCTTCCAGGGTTTTAAATCTGCCATCGTGCATATAAGCCCCACGCAAAGCCGTGTTGCGCAAACTTGGTGTTTTAAACTTGCCAATATCCGCCGAATTGCCTGTTATCGTATACCGACCCATGTCTGTATAATTCTTTTGCTTCAATCCATTGTTGTGATAATCATTATCGGTAAATAAACCATCCGTGTGGCAGTGAAAGCAATCGCCCTTTTCTGAAAAGAAAATTTCCATACCTCTCATTGCCGAAGCATCCAAGACTGTTTGTTGATTGAGATATTGATCGTAAATAGAATTACTCGACACCAAAGTACTGATAAATTGCCCCAGAGCATTCGCTGTATTATCACTATTGATGGCATTTTTACCGTAAGCTTTTTCAAATAAACTTTGATATTTCTCGCTCTTCTTAAGATGGGTAATATCCGTTTGAAAAAAACGATTCACTTCAAAACGCATGATACTATCCATATTGCCTTCCACATCGCCTTTCCACAAAAACCTTCTGCTCCATGCCAGATTACAATGGGCCAATACCGCCTGACCAGGCAATGTAAAGCCTTTTTCCTGAAGGTGACAGGAAGAACAAGACTTCCCGGCGTGTGGACCACCGGCAGACAATAAAGTATCGTAATACAAATGTCTACCAAGTGTTACAGCTTCTTCTGTTAATTGCACATCCGTTGGAAGAGCCGGAAAATTAGCAGGCACTTTTATCCAATATGGATGCGTGGATGGTTCGTTGCTTTCATGGGTTTTCTTACAAGCCATTGCCACAACTATCAACACTAAAAAGACTATTTTTTTCATGGCTCTAAAAGATCTAAAACATCGCTTCCGTTAGCTTTCAATTTCATCATCAACACAGGATAAGCCATGGTATATCTGCCATCCACAAAAAAATCATAGACATAAGGCGTCTCAAACCAACTATTGATATTCATGGTGATAACAGATGACATGGTATAATTATCATACAATTGAAATTTGCCCAACATAGTGGCATGCACCAGATGTGGGTTCTGCCCCAAATGCATGGCATACCCCAAAGAAGTATCAGCACTTATAACCCTGCCTTCCAATTTCATAAAATGATACCCTCCTCCCATTGATACAGGCCAAAACATTCCGTTGTTATCCTGACTGGGGTACAAAGCACCGCTTTGATTATGTACAGAATCCAATCCAATTAAGCAAGAGATACCGGTATATGAACGGGCAGGCAAATGATCCAATTGAATGATATTGGTATTGGGGCGACGGGCATTCACATAAAACACCTGATCGGATGCAACATCACCCTGTGCTGAATGCAACACAATATTGGAAATAAAAAATTCGAGATGCGTGACACTATAAGTTTGCCCGTCAGCATTGCGGTATAGCAAGGTGTCAAATTGCAGGGGACTGCTATCGACATTGAATTTCAACTGCAGTTTTAGATTTGCAGAAGCTTGCGTATTGGCATCCTTGCGACAAGCGCCAACAAGCAGCATCAGCACAAGGACTAAAATAACCTGTTTCATAGGCTGTATATGTTAACTGAAACAGGTTAAGGCGACGCCAATCTATTTCAGAGATTTTAAACTTGCTTTGCCGTTCATGAGATCTTTGGAAAGACTCTCAATTCCGGTCGATTCCAGCATCTGCTTTAAATCACTTCTGATGGATTTAAAGTGACTGTGCAAAGGGCATGGATTCTGCGGCGAACACGACTTCAAGCCCAGTCCGCAACGGGTATATATTTCATCACCATCGATGACATCCACCACATCAGAAAGTTTAAGTGTTGCCATCTTATCAGCTTCAATTTCAAAACCACCATTGATTCCTTTAATGGATTTGATGATATGATGGTGACTGAGTTGTTGCAACAATTTAGCAGTGAAAGCCATTGGTGATTCTATCTCTTCTGAAATCTCTTTTAAGTTAGTTCTTCTACCTTTTAGGGTGCAGGTAGCAATAAAAATCGTGGCGCGTATCGAATATTCGCAGGCTTTTGAAAACATGATGAAGTATCTATGCAAAGTTAGCAGAGCATTCCATAAAAAAAGATGAGCAAACTCGGCTATTAACATGATCTTCATTGGTTTTTCATGATTTTCAGATACTGTTTTAACAAATCACCCGCCACCAGAAACAAGCAAACCATCACCACAAATCCTGCTGCCACAAAGGTTCTGAAATATGGCTGCAAACTCAGCATCATCCCTCTAAAAGCATCGTCTTTACCGTGTATCTGCCAAACGCCTTTTGTCAGTCCTGCGCCCACCAAAGCTACTACAAAAACTAACAAACTAATTTGCATTACCCAAAACAAACGGGTTTGCTTTTTAGTAGACAACAGCACCTGATCTTGTCCCGCAAAAGCATAAGCTGCCGCTAATAAAATCATGGTGTTGATGCCGATGGTAGTGCCCATGGCATGCGCTACTGTAACATGGGTGCCGTGGGTGTATAAATTCAACACAGGTATCGACATCAATATTGCCATTCCCATATTAAAAAACACCCAAATATTGGAGGCCATTAAAAACTTATAGGCCTGCTGTTGATAGTAACTGGAAATCTCGCGAACACTTTGACGCCATTCCCATAATATCTTGGCGAAAAACACCCACTCTGTCATACTCACCACATAACCAATATAGCGCACCAAATGCGCGCCCGGCAAGGTGTAGACATGATGCCCCCAGTTAAACATCAAATTAAACAAGCCCAAAAAATACATAGCAAATGCCAGCTTACTACTACCAATATTGGTTTGCGATTTAATTCTGTCCATCAAATAAAAAGCCGTGCCATAGATCAATTGATTCCAGGCACCAACTATCGATCCATTGACCTTCCATTGGATGGTGAGATCTGTAATAGCTTTATCGAGCAATCCGGTAAATACCCAGAAATAATTCTCCATGAAAATCCAGAGAAAAAAAACCGAGCCCGTCATCCACATCCATACATACACTGGCCAGACTTTGATCTTGCGAATAATTTTAACAAGCTGCACGACAAACATCAACCACGACAGGGCAATTGGCAAAGCCCACACAGACTCAAACTCCCAGTACTCGCGACCACCAAAATGGGACTGCGTGTATGAATAAAAAACCCCTGTTATGGCCAGCAGCCAGAAAACTACTTGTATCTTAATCCATCGTCCGGATAGAATACCCGGCTGCAAAGTATTCAATGCCGCATACACAAAAGCTGTTGCACCTAATAATATCCAAAATAAAACTGCACTCACATGCATGGGGCGCATTTGTTCAAAACCCAGATAATTTCTTAAATACCCAGGCACCACATATTCGAGTCCGGATAAACACCCCATCAATGCACCAAAACACAGCATCAATAATGCAAAGACCACCAAAGGTGAAACTATTTTTAACGAAGATACTTGCTTCATTCGATCATACCTCCTCCAATGTGTTTAAATGATTTAGGTGATGCCTTACCTGTTTGGTTCATCCATGCCAGATAATCCACCAACGATTCATACTCATCTGCCGACATTTTATATGCAGGCATACTGGCATTACCGCTAATGATGAAACTCTTGACGATGGCTCTGTTGTTATAATATTTAGACATCACATTGGTTAAATCGGGGCCCAGATAACCACCCAATCCATACAATTGATGACAAGCCTGACAATTGTATTTCTGCCACACCAATTTGCCGGCTGAGGCTTTTGCTATAGCTGTATCTTTCATGGCCTTTTCAGGACGGGCATACAAAACAAAACTGTATACCAGATAGGCTACACAAAGTAGCACAAAAATCAAGCTTGTCTTTAATTTCATAACCAGTCGAATCTAGCGGTGAAATGTCTCAAGAAAGGCGGTTCGTAAACAATTTTCAAACCACTGCTTCTTTGACGCATATCTAAAATATCATCGAACACATCGAGTACATAATCGATATGACTTTGGGTATACACACGACGCGGTATGGCCAGTCGCACCAGCTCACGGCGAGCAGGCAGCAACCTTCCATCGGTATCATACTTCCCAAACATCACACTACCAACTTCTACTGCGCGAATACCGCCGATGGTATAAAGATCACACACCAAAGCCTGACCAGGATATTGATCCACCGGCATATTGTTATACAATTTACCGGCATCTATGTATACCGCATGGCCACCAATTGGCCATACTACCGGAATGCCTTTTTTCTTTAAACCGGCACCCAGATATTCGGTACTCTTAATTCTGTAATGCAAATACCCATCATCAAATACTTCTACTAAACCACAAGCCAGGGCTTCCATATCTCTACCGGTTAAACCGCCATAGGTAGCAAAGCCTTCAGAAATGATTAGCATATTAACGCATTGTCTGTGGAGCTCAGGATCTTTTAAAGTGAGCAAGCCACCCATATTCACCAAACCATCTTTCTTGGCACTCATCACAAAGACATCACCCAATTGCAGCATCTCTGTAGCAATGGATTTGTATGATCTGTTTTCGTAACCAGGTTCACGGTGTTTGATGAAATAACTATTTTCTGCCACACGACAAGCATCCAAAACCAGTAACAAACCGTGAGCATCACACAATGCACGCACAGCTTTAACATTCTCCATACTAACCGGCTGACCACCTGATGAGTTATTAGTAACCGTCATTATAACGGCCGCAATTTTATCCTTCCCTAAGATATCAATTTGTTCTTTCAGCTGATCCAAATCGATATTGCCTTTAAAAGGTAAATCGAGTTCAGGATTGGTATTGTCTTCAGACATTAAATCGAGTGCAGTTGCTCCGGTAAATTCGATATTAGCACGAGTTGTATCGAAATGCGTATTGCTTAAAAAAACCTTATCCTTACCACCAAGAATCCCATATAGAATACGTTCGGCGGCACGACCCTGATGCGTAGGCAAAACGAAAGGCATACCAGTTAAATCTTTAACCACCGCCTCGAGTTTCAGCCAACTACGGGCACCGGCATAGCTCTCATCGCCCATCATCATACCAGCCCACTGACGATCACTCATCGCACTGGTACCACTATCGGTTAAAAAATCGATGTACACATCTTCAGAATGCAATAGAAATGTATTGCATCCTGCCTCTTGTAATTTCTCTTGTCTGTACGATTCGGTAGTAGATTTAAGCGTCTCTACCATTTTAATTTTGAATGGCTCTGCCAGGGTTCTTTCTTTTCTGATCACTTTTTCCATATAAGGTATTTTGCCACAAAACTATCCGGCTTTGAAGAGACGAATTATAACCAGAAACATAAAAATGCGTTGAAACCCAAAACAAGTACTTCACTACTGATTAAAAACTATTTATTTAATTGATTTTGTGACACTTAAGTGAATCTATTTTTATTATGATATTCATCACTTTTCAATTTTTACGTGAACTTGGTGGAATAAGATCAGAAAAACAGCCTTCAGTAATTGACTGACCAGAATAAAAGTTCCATTTTAGTCAATTTAATTGACCAATCATTCATGAAACAATGTTTAAAAAAGATAAAAAATCTGATCTCGGACATATTTGTCCTTTTTTTATTGAATTACTGATGATGGTCAGATTACCAGAGGAATAGAGCCATTAAATTTGAATCATAATAGTCGTATTTATTATGAAAAATTTATTTAAAACCATGCTTATCGTGACCACTTTAATCAGTGCATCATGTAATTCAACTCCGGCCACTACCGAAACTCAGACAGACAACAGCGGCACCACTACAGGTACTTCAGGTCAGAGCGCCGTTAAAGACGATGTATCTTCCAAAAACCTGGTGCAGGTTGCCAGTGGAAGCGCCGATCACACCACACTTGTTACGGCAGTTAAAGCCGGAGAGTTGGTGGATGTTCTTAGCAATGCCGGACCATTTACTGTCTTTGCGCCAACCAATGCCGCCTTTGCTAAATTACCTGCAGGTACAGTGGATGATTTATTGAAACCAGAAAGCAAAGAAGCTTTGGTTAACATCCTGGAGTATCACGTATCTGTTGCTGTATATAAAGCAGAGAACTTTACTGATGGTCAGAGCATCGGTCAGGTGAACGGCGACAACATCAAAATCACCAAGAAAGATGGTAAAATCTTTGTAAATGACAAAGCCGAAATTCTTGCTTCTATCCCAACTTCTAATGGTATCATTCACGTCATCAATGAAGTGCTGCTGCCAGCTAAGTAAGACATTACCATTTCATTTTTCAAAAAAAAACCATCAGTTAACTGACGGTTTTTTTTTTGAAAACTAAATACAACTAAGACTCACTTGAATATCTTCATTTGAATAACCGCCGAAATGCTGTATGCTTTCTGTTTTATGGTCTCGGCATTCTTACCTTCGAACATTTGATCGACCACTTCCTGAAACAATTGGTTCCATCTTTGGAAATGCATTATACTTAGAGGTTGGCGACTGTGGAGTTGTGTATGCATTTCCATAGGATTGCCATTATAATCGCCGGTAAACAAAATCAAGTTTTCCCAAAAATCGGTTAAATGCTTGATGAATCTCGCTTTTTGCTCCGGTTCCATAACCCCAAAATAAGCCTTAAGCAATTCGTTCTTCTCTGCAGCCATATAAAAGGCTCTTACCAGGTCGTTGATATCTTCGCGAAAACGGATATCGGCTTTCATGATTATAGATCTTTAGATTTAAATTTCTTGATAGACAAAGCAAATGGCACTATCACCCAAAGCAACAAAATACCGAAGGTGATAATTAAACCGGAATCAGAGCCAAAAAAGGATTTGAATATGGCACCTGTGTAGCCCATCATTGCTGATACATCCATTTGTAGCAACAATAAAATTCTGGATAAATCAATAGGACTTAATGCTGTCATGCCTACCATTAATGGCTCTATCGGATAGTCGGAGAACTGGAATAACACAAACAAGACAATACCATCAAATAACAAAGCAAAATACAACCATAACAAAATGGCAATACCTATACCTTTGGCTTTATCTCTGGTGTAGATAGACCCTAAAAAGGCCATCGATACAAAAACCGCCGTTAAGATACTGCCAGTTACAACCAGCATCAAAGCAATTTTGAATGGCGCAAATACCATAATTGGAATACCCGCTCCCACCAAGAATGACAAGATCAATGACGACTGCAATCCAAAAAACAAACTGCGCCATATCTTGCCCCTTTTAATGGGCTGACTCAACAACAATTCTATAAACTCTGAACTATTGTAGATATAAATGGTTGAGAATACTACCGATACCAAAGGCACGTTCAATAAAATCAAATTCAACAAAGTTAAAACCCCTTTTGAACTGTTGTCTTCCAGACTAAAAACGCCCCATGACAAGGCTGCCAGTAAAACTGTATATGCCAGAACAATTTTGTTTCTGACAATATCCATCACGATAAATTTGACAATTCTGTTCATCTTAAGCGTGATTTAAAGTGGATGACAAGGCCTGACTGTTTTTTAAAACAGAAGCAATGGCCTTAGATATTTTATGTTCACCAGTACTTTCCAGCAAATCTTCTATGTCTTTATGGAATTTGATCTGACCATCTTGCATAAAAACAATGCCAGTGATAAGATCATCGAGTTCGCTCAGCAAATGCGAGGTAATCAAAACCAGTTTGCCTTTATTTTTCTCGACTATAATTTTCTCTTTTAGAATTTCAGAAGCCAATGGATCCAGTCCCGCAGTTGGCTCGTCCAAAATCAACACATCCGGATTAAAAAGAAATGCCAGGCAGGCACTTACCTTTTGTGTTGTGCCGCCTGACAAGGTTCGCATTCTCTTATCCAGAATATCGTGAATTTTAAATTGCTCTATCAAGGTTTCATCTAAAACACCATCATGGGCTCTTAACTCTTTGATGGTATCGATGATCCTGCCAACACTCATGTTTTCAGGGTAGCGCCCAATCTGTGGCATATAGCCAATTCTGCTTCTATAGGCATGATCGCGTTTAATAGGCTTACCATCAAACAGCACTTCGCCTTCGTCTGGTAATACCATGCCCAGAATGGTTTTTATTAATGTGGTTTTGCCACAGCCATTCGGACCAATCAATGCCACACATTCGCCTCTGCCAAAGCTGAGTTGAACATCGCGCAGCACCTGCGATCTGCCGAATTTTTTATTCAAATTTTGTATCTCTATCATAGGGGTAGTGAGTGCATCAGAGGTTCAGAATCTCTGAAATTATCAGGGGTTAAGGTTGGCATTACCTTCTCTGACCGATCCAGTAATGTCATAATAAAACTTCTAAACAGTAACATCGCCGAAGGATTGTTTTCGGTTATTACAGAAAACAAGCTCAAAGGATGAAAGGGAACATCACCAATGCCATCATCGTTTAAATCATAGCCTTCGTATTTGTCCCAGTAGTTCTTACTGAACACATTTAACACCAGTGTTCCGTTAGTGCTGACATCAAAAGTATTGCCAGTAAAATTATTGCCTTTGATGGTATTATCCATACAAGAGGCCTGTATCTTCATGCCCCAGCCATTCGACTGAAACACGTTGCTCTCGAGTAGAATTCTGTTGGTGCCTTCCATATAAATCCCGGAAGTATTGCTCAGAAATTTATTGCCGTGAATATAACTATCCGAAATCTCTTTTAACAATAATCCATAGGCCGCATCGCCCCAGTTATTCTCGAAAACATTATTCACCATTGTGACACCTTTGGTAAACATCACAGCCACACCGGCACCATTCCCAGAAAACACATTGGTGTAATAGGCATCATCATTAGAGAACATAAAATGTAAACCGTAACGAATATTCTGATGTGAGATATTGCGCCAAATCACTGAGTGGGTAACAAATTCAAAATAAATACCATCGCGGTGCCCGGTAACATCGTTGTGTATGATCAACAAACTATCACTCTTCCAACAGTGAATACCATTGCCTATTTGCTGTTCTTCGGTACCATAAGCTTTGATGATATTGTCTTTGATGATGCAGTTGATTCCATACTGCACATAGATCCCAAAAAAATTATCTTCCAGTCGGTTGCCTGAAATCTCCACATCCCGGTTATTATAGATTTTTATGGCGCCGGGATCATCGAGTGTACCGAAACCAGAGTGCTGAAACACCAAGCCATTTACCTTAACCTTATTGGCTTTGACGGAGAGAATTTCATACTTCTTCTGCCCGTCTAAAACAGGCATTCCGACACCTAGCAATGTGATGGATTTATCGATGATGATATTACCCTCTTTATATACTCCGGTATACACCATCACGGTATCAAAATCTTTGGCGTGATGAATTGCCGCTGTTATACTTGAAAACTGCTTGCCTTTTCCGACATGCCACTGCCCTGCCTTTGTAAAAAAAGGCCAAACCAACAACAAAAAAGCCAAACAGCGTTTCAACATTGTATTATTTAATTTCACTTAATGGGATAAGCGCAGCCTGCCATTTAGCCGCATAGACTTTAGCACTGTCAAACGATTGAAAAGTAGCCATATTACCACCCATCGGACTGCCAACGGCATCACCTTTTACCACATTCAAATGTTCTAAAGGGATCAAAGTCTCAGGTTTTAGATAATCTGCGGCATATAAATGGTTCTTTAATTTATCTTGATTCTCCTTAATGAAACCATACATGCAAGACATATCGTCAAACTTATAGACCTTACCTTTTTCGGTGATCAGCTCGGTACCAAAACGTTTATCAGCAATGGTCATTTCACAAAAAGAACAATTGTCTTTGTTCAAATTGATAGGTTGAGGAGACACACTGCAACCACTCAACATGAATAACAATGCGATGACAGAGACAGGCGCTGCCATTAATTTACCTCTTTTAAATTCGGTATAAACAGCCAGCAACATTGCTACACCACTGGCCAACACCAGCCATCCACCGGTATCCGGAATAGAATAAGCACCAAAATTGAGCAGCTGTTTAAATCCAATCAAAGGTGGTTGATAGGCCATTCCAGGCACCTTGATAGCGGCATCCTGATTGAGATCGTGACCATAGTTATATTCCCAGCGCCAGAAATCAGCCATGGCTACTATTCCAAAAAGAACAAAAGCCAAGAACAAAACATTTAGTAAACTTCGTTTACCAATTACCATCACCAAAACAGATAACAAGGCATAAGCCCAAAGGATATAGGTGATAAGAGTAAATTCAATAAAATCTTCGGTATGCAAAGTTTTCATACCGATATAATGGTTTAAACCATTGATAATGTCTACATCACCGGCAATTTTATCGGCATGTATTTGTAAGGCCAGGCCTTCAGGGTACTGCGGAGCATCCAACTCTATGCGCCAGATGGGCACATACACAGCTGCGATAAGCATACCGGCAGTTAGAAACAGGAGTATCCTGCTCAGGTTCGAAATTTTTTGATTGTTTGACATAAAATCAGGGTTAAGAAAAAGGGAGCAGTGCTGTATAATAGACGACTGCTCCCCGTTCCAATTTTAAAAATAAAAACTACTTAGTTGCGGCAGTCGCTTCAGGTATCGCTTTACCTGTGCTGAAAGTCAGTGGCACTGTACTTCCCGCAGGCGAAACTCTGATATATCCTTGCATCTCCTGGTGAAGCGCACTACAGAAGTCGGTACAGTACATTGGGAAAATACCCACTCTGTCTGGCACCCATTTCAATGTTTGTGTTTCACCTGGCATGATTAATAACTCTGCATTCAGGGCACCTTTCACGGCAAAACCATGGGGTACATCCCAGTCTTGCTCGAGATTGGTAACGTGGAAATAAACTTCATCACCCATTTTAATGCCTTCGATGTTATCAGGAGAGAAGTGAGAACGGATAGAAGTCATGTATACATGCACTTTGTTACCCTCACGCACCACTTTAGATTCAGCCTCACCTTTGGCAACATATGGGTGCTTGTTCTCATCAATTTTAAAGATCTTAACTTGATTGTCTTTGATTTTCTCAGCAGGAATACCTTGTGCATAGTGTGGCTCACCAATGGTTGGGAAGTCGAGGATCATTTGCATTTTGTCACCGCTGATATCGATTAACTGAGCACTTTGAGACAACTCCGGACCAGTAGGCAGGTATCTGTCTTTAGTGATTTTATTGTATGCGATTAAGTATTTAGGCGATGGTTTTTTACTGTCACCACCAGGGATACATAAGTGACCAACTGAATAGTAAGTAGAAATTCTGTCAAGCACTTTCAAATCTTTGATGTTCCATTTAACCACTTCTGAAGACACGAAGAATGAAGTGTAAGCATTACCGTTGCCATCGAATTCAGTATGGAGTGGACCTAAGCCTGGTTTTTTAACCTCGCCATACAAAGCAGATTCGTATTTAATCACTGGGATACCATCGTACTCACCTGCAAAATCTTTTTTACCAATAGCACTGATAATTTTGTCGAAACTGAACACCGGAATCAAAGCAGCCAGTTTACCACTACCTACAATGTATTCGCCACTTGGATCAACGTCGCAACCGTGTGGAGATTTAGGGCAAGGAATCATGTAACAGATATCTTTCAGTTCTTTTGCACTCAAAACCATCACTTCATTTTTCATTTCTGAAGTAGCAGAGTGGGTACTTTCGTTATACACGTTGTGCACGTATTTAGCCATAACCTTGCGAGCTTTACCGGCTTTCAGATATTCTTCTGCTTTTTTCCAGTTAACCGCCATAATAAAGTCTTTGTCTTTTTGTGAAGCGTTTACTTCTAACAAAGTGCTGGCTTGTTCGGTGTTGTAGCAAGAGAAGAAGAACCAACCATGTGATTTCCCTTTACCAGCGTGACTTAAGTCGAAGTTAACACCAGGGCACTCGATCTGGAAAGACAAATCCATTTTACCGGAAGTTTTGTCGACACCAATGAAGCTGATATACCCTTTAAAATTTTGTTTGTAAGTATTGATAGCCACGTCACCATTCACATCATCCGGTGGCACACTGAAACGGGTACCTGCCACGACATACTCAGTATTTTCTGTAATAAAAGGAGAAGAGTGGTTACCAGCAGAGTTAGGCAACTCGATGATCTCGGCAGTACGGAATGTTTTCAAATCAATACGAGCCACACGAGGTGTGTTATTGGCATTACCAAACACCCATCTGCCATCGGTTTCACCATTGGTTTGAGACAATTCGGTGTGGTGCAGGTCATCCCAAGGCACAAAACCGTGAGAAGTATTCAGCATAGGTTTCGTTTCTTCGTTGTAACCCCAGCCTTTCTCAGGATCTACAGAGAATACTGGAATAACGCGAAGCAAACGACCACTAGGCAAACCATAGGCACTCATCTGACCACTGAAACCACCACTTACAAAATTATAGTAAGAGTCGTACTCACCCGGAGCAACATAGGCTTTAGCGGCAGCGTCGGCACCAACGGCACTTTTAGAATTTTTGGGCTTACAAGCCTGAAAGACAGTGAGAGCACCCAGTGCCATCACAGCCATATAACTTAATTTAATCTGTTTCATATCTACTTATTGATTTAGAATTATTTTACACCATCGTTTTTGCGCATGAACTCAAGGATGTGTCTGGCATCGTCATCGCTTAATCCCTGATTTGGCATACGCACCAAGCAGAGTTCGTACTGAGCCTGAACGGCAGGATCTTTGTCGATCATAGGATCAGGATTGGTAATGAAGTTCATGATCCACTCAGGTTTTCTTCTTTCGGTTACACCTTTCCAACCCGGACCAACGAGTTTTTCGTCTGTCAGTTTGTGACAGGCCGCACATTTAACACCCTGAATTTTTTCACCAGATTCAGCCATAGCAGCATCCAGTTTATCGCCAAGGGCTACGGTAGTAAATTTACCTTCACCACGGTTTGGGTCGTAAGAAGGATTTTCGGTGCCAGAGCTTTCCACCATACTTCTCGGAGTTTGTTCGTTAGAAGCTGAAGCATCTTTGGTTTTGTCGCTGCCACCACCACATGAGGTAAGAGCCAAAACACTTGCTGTTAGTATGAATAATTGTTTCATGATTGCTATGAAATTTATGGTACAAAATTCAACGGACCATCTTGTCCGAGTTTATGACTCGAGTCATAAGCCCTACAAACCACCCATTTGTTAAAAAAACAAACCATTCGGAAACCCTTGTAAAATAAAGGCTTCACAAATACCCTCCTGAAAAACATGATCGTAATCACCCCCGTTTGATGATGACGCTCATGATGAACAAAGACACGAGGTATGTGTCAAAAAACCGATTTATTCCAGACGTGTTCCCGCATACGTTCTCATACCGTGGACCGCGGGTCCGACGGTTATACGTTGCTCCATCCCGCTCTCATGTCGGCGTCGCGGCCACCGACCTACCCAATCAAATCAGATCCTTCATAATCAATGTTCGTTCTGCGTCGCTGCCGCAACCAAGTAATCCCATAACCAATCCCAGCAATCCCAGCCCTGTTCCCACATACGCTCTCATTCTCATTCTCGCTCTCATGTCGGCGTCGCTGCCACCGAGCTACCCAATAAATAGATTCTTCTCCTGCTAAAGATTGTTCAGCGTCGCTACCGCACCCCAGTAACCGAGGCTTTGCCGAG
>JACCDH010749107.1_pt1 | contig 18178 bp, 16 predicted proteins | sample 7442481 | NCBI WGS metagenome assembly JACCDH01 (sample SAMN15323433, study PRJNA562643) | freshwater metagenome | isolation source: river surface water | place: USA:Blue River Watershed | collected 2017-08-15 | reverse complement strand
TTTGCACACCGCACGACAAATGTTGACGATGTTATCGTTGACGATGCGGTAATAAATTTGAACGCCATCGCGGCGCTTGTCGAGCACCCCCGCCTGATAGAGCGTATTCAAATGCTGCGACATATTGGGCTGGGTGGTGTCGATTTCATGAAGCAGTTCACCGACATTTTTCTCGCCACTGCAAAGGCAACTGATGATCCTCAGACGCATGGGTGCAGACATCACACGAAAAACTTCTGCAGCTTTTTCGATTTGTTCGTCCGAAACTGCGATGGACTGATCTTGCAACGATTTTTTGGTCGTATTGACCATAGTTCTTCCCGTCTGATTTCAGAATTAAGGCTCGATTGTCCCCTAAAACACACACCACAAACGCATCTCGGGGCCCCTCGACTGTCTATTCAACCAGAAGGTAAAGGGTTAACCCTTAATCATCAATTGACCTATGTCATGCTCTTTTCGAATTAAGAAGTGACCATATGCAGCTCTTTCCAGTTTTGAAATATGACCATGAAACGCTTTACAACTTGGCTCTTGGGACTCGGTTTTGCAGGGGTGGCTTTTGGCCAAGCTGCCGTCATTCCCGTTGGAACACCATTGAACATTTTCGACAACCAAAAAGCAGTCGTTGTCAAAACCGCCAAAGGTCCCTTGGAAATCACCCGTGTGATGACAACAGCCGCTAAAAATGGTGGCACCTTGCAACCTTTGATTCCTGTCCCAGGTGTTCACCCTGTGGGTGAGATCGAAGTGATCGAAGCCCTGAGCGATCGCAATTCATTGGTCGTCGATATGCGCGATGCCAACGACCGCGTCAAAGGAACGATCCCGGGCTCCGTAGGCATTCCTTACACCGAAGTGGCATCACGCCTGAATGAACTCGGATGTCAGAAATCAGGTACACAGTGGAACTGCACCGCTGCGAAGAAAATATTTGCTTTCTGCAATGGCCCCGTATGTCCGCAAAGCCCGCTGGCGATCCGCGCCATGACACGCGACGGCTTTCCTGCAGACAAAATTTACTATTACCGTGGCGGCATGCTTGACTGGGATGCTCTGGGCTTGACGATGGTGAAAGACGAATTCTGATTTCCGTCCTTGGAAATCAAACTCACAGGAAAATCGCTCTTCAAAATGGCGGCCTCATACTTTTGAGGGCGCATGCGTTTTGATGATCCGTTATTCAGCATGGCATCACTTCGCTCATCACAACAGAGGATGCCAGATCAGCGCCAGCCTCTTACAAGGGTACGCATCAGGCCGTAACGCCACGCTTGATCAACCGTCTTCCTCGATGCCAAACATCAGTCAGTCTGTGTGCATCGCCAAAGTCGACAGAAAGCGTACCAAACGCGTGCCTGCACAGAACTGGCTGCGTTCATGATGCAGGTTGTGGCGACACTCGACCACCGCATGGACTGGACGGGCACAAGATGATGCGGTCTTGCAACCGGTCTTCAGCATAGCCCATGATCGCCAACCGGGCATTTGGGCGGGGCAGAGAAAAAGCTGGCAACCGTTCGAGGCTGCCACGCAATGTCTGTGTTGATGGCCACCCGAGCCAAGACATCGCGGCGATTCATGTCTTGACTGTCAACCAGGCCTCTTGGTTTCCACTGAATGGCGTTTAAAACAGTCAATCCACAATGGCCTCAACCAACGAGCTCAGCTTTGTGCTGGGGCAAACGCATCCCAAGCCGCCTCGGCTTCAGACGCGTACATCAATGCAGGTCCACCGCCCATGTACACGCAGACAGCCAGCATTTCTTCCAACTCCTGACGCGTGCAACCCAAACGACGCAAAGCTTTGACATGGAATCCAATGCAACCTGAACAATGCTGCGTGATGCCGATGGCCAGTGCGATCAGCTCCTTGTGCTTCTCGCTCACTGCACCTTCAGCCATTGCAGCCTTGGCGAGCTGACCGAATCCTTGCATGGCATCCGGTTGCGCTTTGCGCAAACCGGCTAATGAATGGTTGATGTTCTGAATCAAACCGGGGTGATCAAAGGTACTCATACTCTTTCCTTTCAAAAATTCAATCAAAGACGGTCAATCGATAACCCACATTGCATGGACACCGATCCTGCTGATCCGCCATTGCTCACTTGCTGGTAACCCATCTGCTGCATGAAGCTGCAGGCCATACCAGAACGGCCACCTGAAGCACAGCACAAAATCACAGAGGTCGATTTATCCGGCACCACTTGTTCAATGTCTTGGGCGAAACGGTCCAAGGGAAGGTTGATCGAACCACGCACATGGCCTGAGGCAAACTCACCTGGCGAACGTACGTCAATGATCAAAGAAGTTGGAGTATCAGGGGCGGTCATCGTTTTTCCTCAGTTCGTCAATGCGGCGTTGACCGCTTGGAGTTGAGACTCTCCCAATTGGCCGGCCATGGCATGAAGTCGCAACTGCGCCATCAAAGTCTCAATGCGCCCTTGCAGCCAAGCTTGCTCGGCAGCGCTGGCATCGTTTTGCGCGTTGAGCAAATCCAGCGTGGTGCGATCACCCACTTGGCGACCCAGCTGGGTCGCTGCCAAACGGGCCTGGCTGGCTTTGCGGCCCGCATCGAGTGCCATCAAGCGGGCCTGTCCACTTTGCACCGCCTGCCAAGCGGCGCGGGTCATCTGACTCACCTGCAAGCGGGTACGTTCCAATTCGGCGCGTGCCTTGGCATGCAGATGCGTGGCCTCTTGCAGTTTGGCGCTGCGCCAGCCTCCGGTGTACAGCGGCACATTCAGCATCACTCCGACCATTTGTTGGCTTTGCGTATTGCTGGCCGAACCAAAATCACCCGACCCACTGATGCGATCACGCGAGGCTTGGGCCACCAAGTCCAGAGTGGCTGAAGCCACGGCACGGTGTTTTTCTATGTCCTGCTGTGCGGCGTCGGCTTGCGCTTGTTGCAACTTGAGCATAGGGTTGTTGTGCTCGGCGCGTTGCAACCAATCGGCCAGAGGCTCAGGCGCCTTGGCCACCGCGTCATGACCCGGCGATTGCAACGTCAACGACTGTACCGGCAAGCCTGTCGCGTCCGCCAACACTTGGCGCGCCATGTCAAGATCATTGCTGGCAGCAATGGCTTGGGCCGCCAAAGACTGGGCTCGAGCCTGCGCTTCATGGGTATCTGTCACCGGAGCATCGCCTAAAGCGAAGCGGTCTTTCGCTTCGCTCAGCGCTTTGTCCACGGCTTGCTGCTGTTGCTGCACCAGTGCCAGACGGCGCTCGGCCTGTACCACATCAAAGTAGCGCTGCGTGGTTTGCAACAGCCAGTCTTGCTGGGCCAATTGCCACTCGTGTTCACTGGCTTGTGCCGCGATGCCAAGTTGCTGACTTTGTGCGCGGCGTTCGGCGTTGTACAGCGGGTGCTTGGCGTTCAATGCCCACCGCGAGGTGGTCCCGCCATTGACGGAAGTTCCAAACGATGCACCACTGACCGGCGCAGAGCCAGGCATGGCAAACTGCGCCCCGTTCATCTGACTTTGCGCACTGGCCCAACCTAGGCTGGCGCTCAAACCCAAATGAGGTCGCCACAAAGCAGCTGCCTGCTCGCGCCTTGAGGCTCCGGCCGCACGACTGGCCTCGGTGACCGCCCCTTGCGGATCGTTCTGGCGGGCAGCCTGCCAGACTTGCAAAAGGTCTGTGGCACTGGCCACCGTGGAGGACAGGGCCAAAGCCGCGGCCGCAATCAGCGTGCGTGGAATCATGTTGGAGCTCCAAACGGTTCAAAGGGCTTTCAGCAACCAGGCTCAACACCCACTTTGCGCAAGATGGTATCCATCAAGCACCATTTGGTCAGGGCACTTTGAAGCAGGTTGGCCCCCACAAAGGCAGTAAAAGCAAGCCACCAAGAGCTCACAAAAATGGGGCTGCCTTCAATACCCAAAGCCAGCGACAAAAGAATGAAGGTGCCAGCGACGAGGCGTACGATTTGCCAAGATTTCATGAGAAGTTCTCCAAAAGTTTCAGGTTAAAAATCAAACAGATTCGTACTGACGGCGGTAAGCCGCGTAGTACAACGTGGGGATCACGACCAAGGTCAAAATGGTCGAGACAAAGATGCCAAAGATCAACGAAATGGCCAAACCGTTGAAGATCGGGTCGTCCAGGATGAAGAAGGCGCCGAGCATGGCCGCGCCGCCTGTCAGCATGATGGGCTGGGCACGGGTGATGGCCGACTGCACGATGGCCTGCTTGAAAGGCATACCTTCCTTGACTTGCAGGTTGATGAAATCCACCAACAAGATGGAGTTGCGCACGATGATGCCGGCCAGCGCGATCATGCCGATCATGCTCGTCGCGGTGTACTGCGACTGCAACAATGCGTGCCCAGGCATGACACCGATGATGGTCAGCGGAATCGGCGCCATGATGATCAGCGGTGTCAGGTATGAGCCAAACTGCGCCACTACCAGCAAATAAATCAGCACCAAACCTACCGCATACGCAGCGCCCATGTCGCGGAAAGTCTCATAGGTGATCTGCCACTCGCCATCCCACTTGATGGCGTAGCCTCGCCAGGCGTCAGACGGCTGGCTGATGAAGTATTCATTCAGGGCCGCACCATCGGGCGTCTGGATTTTCCCAATGTCGCTGCGCATCTTGAACATGCCATACAGCGGGCTGTCCAGCTTTCCCGCCATATCGGCGGTCACGAAGTTCACAGGCAGCAAGTCTTTGTGGATCACCGGCTGTTCGCGCTCGCTGTCGGTCAGGGTGACCAGCTCGCGGATCGGCACCAACTTACCCGAGGCACCGCGCACTGTCAGTTGCAGCAAAGCCGACAGATCGCCATGCAACTCGGCAGGCAACTGAATCAAAGCCGCAGCCGGGTACTTGCTGCCATCATGCAAATAGGTCGTGGCCTCACCCGCCAAGCCAGCACGCAAAGTGGTCACGATGGCCTGTTGAGGAATGCCCAGTGCAGCGGCCTTGCGGCGGTCCACCAGCAGCAGTTTGCGCGGTGCGGCAGCAATGCTGCTGTCGTCCACATCCACCACGTTGTCGGTTTTTTCGAAGATGGCGCGCACGGCCTTGGCCACTTGTCGGCGTCCTTCGGCGTCAGGGCCGTAAATTTCAGCCACGATCGGCGCAAGCACCGGCGGGCCTGGAGGCATCTCTACCACTTTCACATTGGCACCAAAGCGCTGACCAATGGCTTGCAACTCCGGGCGTAAGCGGGTTGCGATTGCGTGACTCTTGTCTGATCGGTGACTCTTGTCCACCAACTTGACTTGCATATCACCCACCTCACCACCTGCACGCAGGTAGTACTGCCGCACCAGACCGTTGAAGTTGATTGGCGACGATGTGCCCGCATAGGCCTGGTAGTCGGTCACTTCGGGTTGCTGTGCCAAATGGGCACCCAGCTCGCGCATGACGGCGGCCGTTTCCTCCACGGGTGTACCTGCAGGCATGTCGACCACCACCTGAAACTCCGATTTGTTGTCGAAAGGCAGCATCTTGAGCAGCACCAGACCTGTCGCGGGCAGCACCAAAGAAAAGGCAATCAAACCTGCAATACCCAGACCCAGCAACTTGCGGTTGCGTTCGCCCTGTTCGTTGTGCAGCAGTGGTTCGAAAACCCGCTCAAACAAGGGACCCAGCTTAGCCGCCAAACCAGTGGGTGCCGCATGTCCACCATCCGCATGCGATGGCTTCATCCAAATGCGTGCCAACCAAGGCGTGACCACAAAGGCAATGGCCAGCGACAGCAGCATGCCCATGCTGGCGTTGATCGGGATCGGGCTCATGTATGGGCCCATCAGACCACTCACAAAAGCCATGGGCAAGAGCGCAGCGATCACGGTCATCGTGGCCAAAATGGTCGGGCCACCCACTTCATCAACGGCACCGGGAATGATCTCTGCCAAGGTCTTTCCGGGGTAGAGCTGCTGATGTCGGTGAATGTTTTCCACCACCACAATCGCATCGTCCACCAAAATGCCGATAGAAAATATCAATGCAAACAGCGATACGCGGTTGAGGGTGAAACCCCAGGCCCACGAAGCGAACAGCGTCACAGTGAGCGTCAGGATCACAGCCACACCCACAATCGCTGCTTCGCGCTTGCCCAGAGCAATGAACACCAGAGCCACCACCGCAGCAGTGGCAAACAGCAGTTTTTGAATCAGCTTTTGCGCCTTGTCGTTGGCAGTTGTGCCGTAGTTGCGGGTTTCAGCCACCTCCACCTCGTCAGGGATGACCGTACCGCGCAACGCGGCCACCCGATCCATCACGGCGTTGGCCACGTCGATGGCGTTCTCGCCTGGCTTTTTGGTGATGGTCAGCGTCACAGCGGGGTATTCACCGCCGCCGGCCTGTTTGCCCAGCCCATGTGTCACGTAACGTGTGGCGGGCAGCGGTCCTTCTTCGACCTTGGCCACGTCCTTCAAGAACACCAGACGGCCAGCTTGCACGCCCACCACCAGATCAGCGACATCGCTGGCTTGTGACAGGAAGGGCCCAGCCTCAATGCTGACACTTTGATTGCCCGAAATCAGCTCGCCCACAGGCAAGCCCATGTTGGCCGACTGCAATGCCATGCGCAGGTCTTGCACGGTGACACCAAAGCCAGACATGCGCTGCGGGTCAATCTGCACCAGCACGGCACGGTCTGGTCCACCGATCGTCTGCACATCTTGTGTGCCCTTGACACGCTTGAGGTCGGCTTCCATGCTGTGCGCCACGCGCTCCAGACTGTAAGCGCTGGTGTCCTCGCTTTTGCTGAACAGCGTCAACGTCACAATAGGTACATCGTCCACACCCTTGGGTTTGACCAATGGCTCCATCACGCCGAGGCCCTTGGGCAGCCAGTCGGCGTTGTTGCGGATCGTGTCATGCAAACGCACCAGAGCCTCCGTGCGCGGCACACCCACTTTGAATTGCACCGTCAATACCGCCACGCCAGGGCGAGACATCGACATGACGTGCTCGACGCCTGCAATTTTCGACAACACCTGTTCGGCCGGAATGGCCACCATTTGCTCGACTTCGCGCACAGCCGCACCAGGGAAAGGCACCAGCACATTGGCCATGGTCACGTTGATCTGTGGCTCCTCCTCGCGCGGTGTGACCAGCACGGCAAAAATGCCCAGCAGCAATGCCACCAAGGCCAACAGCGGCGTGATTTGCGCACTCTGGAACATGGCCGCAATGCGGCCCGAAATGCTCAGCGCAGTGTGTTGATTTCTAGGCTCGTTCATTTCATAGCCCTTTCAGCGTACAGCGCCAGCCAGCTGCGGCTCGGCAGCCACTTTGTCGTCCTTGCGTAAGCCACTCAAGACTTCGACCCGATCACCTGAGGTCTGGCCGAGTCGAACTTGCCGCAAGCTGGGCTTGCCCTGCGCGTTGACCACATAGACGCCTGTCATTTCCGCTCGGCGCACGATGGCACTGCTGGGCAAGTAAATGCGCTCAGAACCGGCTTGTCCTGGGATCGCAGCTGGCAACCACACCCGAGCAAACATGCCCGGGGCCAAACCTTCAATGCCCGCAGGCAAGCTCAGTCGAATCTGACCGGTGTGTGTGACAGGGTCCACTGCCGGGAGCACCTGAACCTGCTGGGGTGCTTGCGGCGTGGCGTAACCCGCTACACCAGGCAGTGCATAACGAAGCGTCTTGTGCTGTGCACTCACCGAGGCCAGCAACGCCTGCGGCACTGAAGCCGTTACACGCAATGCCGCCGGGTCGTGCATGCTCACCAATGGACGGCCCGGCATCGCCATGTCCCCCAAGGTCACAGACACATCGCTCACGATGCCCGCGTAAGGGGCCTTCACAATGAAAAACCCTGTCTGCGTTTGCGCCACTTGCGTCTGCGCTTGCAAAGCCTTGACTTGAGCTTTGGCCGCTTCCCACTGGGCTTGTGCCCGGTCGAATGCACCTTGGCTGATGTATTGCTTTGTCAACAATTGCTTTTGCCGCTCCAACTCCTGTGTCGCTACCGCCAATTGGGACTGCGCAGCTTCGACCTGTGCGGTAGATCCCACGACAGCTTGCTGAGCAGCTCGGGCATCGATGCGCAGAAGCTCTTGCCCAGCTCTCACGCGGTCACCCGCTTTAACCTGCAAGGCCACCACAGCGCCCGCGACCTGTGTCGACAATGTGGTCTGCCGCACAGCTTCGACCACAGCATCCAAGCTGCTCTCAGTCTGCCCTGTACCTGCCGCTTGAACAGAGATCACCTTCAGCGAAGGTGCATCTGCAGCATTGGCCGTGGCATGCACGGTCATGGATGCCCAAAGTGTCAAGGTCAGCAAAGGGAGGCGCTTCATGGTTTTTCCTTAAGAACTTGCTTATTTAACTGATTGATTAATTACGTAATGATACAATAAATTCTCAACTTCGCAGAACGCTCACGATGAATTCAACCCTTCCCCCCAATTCGACCGATTGCAGCCCCATGAAACAGCTGCCTGAAGGCGCCTTGGTGGAAGTCGCTGCGTACTTTCAGGTTCTGGCTGAGCCGACTCGGCTGCAAATTCTCAACATCCTGCGTGCAGGCGAGCGGAACGTGGGAGAACTGGCTCAAATGTGCGGCTTCACAGCCGCCAACGTGTCGCGCCATTTGGCGCTGATGACACAACAAGGTTTGGTCGAGCGAGAAAGCCGGGGCACCAGTGCCTACTACCGCATCGCCGATGCAGCGATTTTTGAGTTATGTGATTTGGTCTGCGGGAACATCGCACGACAAATGGACAAGTCTGCCGAACGTCGGGCAGCCTTCACCTCACTGAACTGAGCCCTGAACAGCTTAATCGGTCGGCCTGAAATGTCCGTGCGCTCGTACACACTCAGGTATGCGGGACACTTCAAAAGTGAACTTTGGCAGAGAACTCAGCCCAACAAGATCGCCTCGTTCAAGATTTCGTAGCGTCGGCCTTGTTTGTCGCAGGGTTTGAGGGCCCCGTCGCGGACCAACCCGCTGATCTCCCGGCTCACGGTTTCAAGCTTGATGTCAAGCATGGCCCCCATATCATCTCGTGCAAAGAACGAAGTGATGTGAGGTTGCTCTGGATCGCGCATTTTGATGGCCAGGGCGGCAACACGTTGACGAGCCGACCCGAAGTTCAAGTCGGCCAGCCAGTCATCTGCGTCCTTGAGGGTTTGCTGCCATTTTTGCATCAGCCGCTTGTGAAGACGCGGTGAATTCGCCGACAAATGGTGCAACACAGACAAAGGTATCCGACACACGCTGGCCTCAACCAATGCAATGGCTTCGGTGTCATAACGCTCGGTGGCCAAAGCTTCCAACCCCACCACATCACCGGGTCGCAAAACCCGAACAATGCGCTCTCGACCATCGGCCGTCACACGAACGAGTTTGACCATGCCTTTTCGCAAGGTAAACATGCCCAAGGCTTGTTGTCCTTCTGAGTAAAGGCGCTCATCGGGTCCAAAGACCATGTCGTCGATAGGCGTGTGGATTTGGCCAAAGTCTTGCTCATTCAAATCAGCAAACAGCACCATGTCCCGAATGCCACAATTGCGGCAATCCGAGGTGCCTTTCCAAGCAGAATCAATTTGGATGGGAATCATGAGTTTGAATTTATCATGGTCACAGCGCACCAGCGGCTGGCAAGGCCAAATCGGCGACTCCCCTGAGCCAAGACCATCCTGGTGCGAAGATTCTGGTCAATTCAGACCAGCAACAGATCGTCGCCGCGCATGCCACCTTTGTTGTCGCGCCAAACCACCGAGAGTTTGTCCCCCGCTTTGGCTTTTTTGAGTTTGAATTGCAAATAGGGGTTTCGGGCCACCCCTGGTCCCCAATCGCCCGTCAGAACCGGTTTGCCGTTGAGCAAAATCGTCACTTGGTCGATGTACCAAGCAGGCACCGGTTGACCTGCCGCATTCTTACGCTGGCCAGACTCCATTTCGTGGGCCATGCGCATGCGCACCAAGGCCGAATCAGCCTGAATTTGTGCGCGTATGCGGGTCGGCTCCGTGGGGCGTTTGGCATCCATGTTCTCTGGCATATCAGAGACCACCCCACAACTGCCCAGCACGATCTTGACTTCTTTTTTAGCGAAAAAAGCTCGACCATCGGTCGTCAGCGCCATCGCGTAAACCGCCGAAGATTGGGACATCTTCGTGTTCAAAGTCAGGCCCACATCCATCCATTCACTCAACTGAAAAACCGCAATCAAAGGGGTGGGGTTCTTCTCCACAAACAAAACGAGTCGTTCAACACCCGTCAAAGAGGTGCTGAGGTCCATCGGCACAGACCCACCATTCTCCGCATAGTCCAACGTATTGAGTTTGATGTCTGCACTGGGTGAAAGCGATTTGGCCCCAAATGACTTGGCCACTTGCAACAAGGTTTTGCTCTCAATAGCAGGCGACACAGCAGACGCAGCCAAAGGCAAGCCAATGGAGGACATCGATAAGCCGCTGGCAAAGGTGTGCTGTAGCCATTGACGACGTGTGGTGCGCACAGACGTGGGGGTTCTCTTATGTTTCATTGTTTTTCGTCGCAATAGACCGAAGGCAGACCAAACATGCATTGTGGCAAGGTTGTATCGCCTATCCAAAAATTGATTGGTTGTTTGCATATGCACCAATGAAGATATAGCAGCTCCAACGAGCGCAAACGGAAAGCCCGGCATTCTTGTCTAAGATCTACCCATGACCTCCTCTCACCACCTCAGACACCGATTGTTCCTGATTCTTGAAATCAAAGGCAACAAAGACAGAAAGACCGCCTTGGTATTTTCATGGGTGTTGACCTTGATGGTCCTAAGTAATGTGGTGGCCGTGATGCTGGAGTCAGTCCCGTCCATCGAGGCGCAATACCAGTCTTTCTTGATGGCGTTTGACACATTTTCCGTTGCATTTTTCAGCATCGAATACCTGCTGCGGATTTGGACTGCTGCAGAAAACCCCCACAAAGCCAAACCCACCGCCATGCGCAGTCGGCTAAGTTATGTGCTGGGATTTCATGGCTTGGTTGACTTGCTCGCCATCCTGCCCTTCTTTTTGCAATCGATGTTGCCCGGACTCGATTTGCGCTTTTTGCGCGTACTGCGCATCTTGCGTATTTTGAAGCTCTCGCATTACTCCACCGCACTTGAAGACCTGATTGCGTCGATCTATGCGGAAATCAGCTCTTTCATTTCGGCCTTGTACCTGTTGGCGTTATCGATTTTGATCACGTCTTGCCTGATGTATTACGCAGAACACCAACTGCAACCCGATAAATTTGGCACCATCCCCGATGCCATGTGGTGGTCCATCATCACCATCACCACAGTGGGCTATGGGGACGCGGCCCCAATTTCAGGTTATGGCAAATTGATTGGTGCTTTCACGGCGCTTTCAGGTGTCTTCACGGTGGCACTGCTGACCGGCATCGTCGCGTCGGCTTTCAGTACTCGGGTTCGCAGACAAGAAATCGAGTTCACCACCGAAGTCGAAGAATTGATCAAAGATGGTCGCATCAACGCAAAAGAGCAACGGACCATTGAGCACTTGCGTCGGGAGTTCAGCCTCACTGAGGAGCATGCCCGGGCGATCATTCGACAGATCATTGAAGAGCAGTCTCTTTATGCGAAAAAGCCGCCCCGCTGAAAATGGTCTTCAGGATTTAGATTGACGCAAAGTCCTACTGAGCAAAATCACAGGAATCAAACCCACCAATACCAGAGCAAGCGATGGCAATGCGGCTTCACCCAGTCGTTCATCTCTGGCCAATTGGTAGGCGATCACAGCGAGCGTGTCGCTGTTGAAGGGACGCAACACCATCGTGGCGGGCAACTCTTTCATCACATCCACAAAAACCAACAGCATCGCAGCCAAAGTGGTTCGCTTGAGCAACGGCGCATGAACTCGGCGCATCAGTCCCCAGCCCGTCACACCCAACATGCGGGCTGAATCGTCTAGGCTGGAAGGAATCCGTGCATAGCCGCTTTGCACCGACTGCAAAGCCACGGCACAAAAGCGCACAAGGTAGGCCCAAACCAAACCCAATGAAGTGGCTGTGATCCAAGCACCCGCAGACGATGCAGGCCAGGCCTGCTGGATCCAGCCCACAGGCAAGAGCAGGCCCACCACCACCACCGCACCGGGAATGGCATAACCCAAGCCGACCAACTGAATGGCCCCTTGGCTGATGCGGTCTGCCCGTGTCCGCACGCTGAATGCCAGCGCCAGTGCCACGCCCACCGCCAGCAATGCGGTCACCGCACCCAAGCGCAAACTCGTCAACGCCCATTGGCCAAAACGCTCCCAAGGCACATCGGTCGTCTCCGCCATCAATGCCCGCAGCATGATGAGGACGGGCAAGGCAAAGCCGAGCAGCACCGGTATGCTGCACACCCCCCAAGCCATGACCCTGTGCACGCCCTGCAAGGCGACCGGCTGTGCCTCGGCTGAGCCTTGGCGTGAACCACGCCCCTGGTTGAAACGCATCCGTTTTTGGGCCCGCTGCTCCAGTTGCAGTAGCACCACCACCACCGCCAACAGCACCGTGGCCAGTTGTGCTGCCGCAATGCGGTTATCCATGGATAACCAAGCTTTGTAAATACCCGCGGTGAAGGTTTGGATGCCAAAGTAGCTTGACACACCAAAATCAGCCAGCGTTTCCATCAACGCCAAAGCCACCCCGGCCGCCACCGCAGGCCGGGCCAAAGGCAACGCAATTTCACGAATGCGGCGTGACAAAGGCGCGCCCAGCAAGCGGGCCGCCTCCATCAGGCCAGAGGCACGCTCCACCAACGCCGTGCGAGCCAGCAAATACACATAGGGATAGAGCGCCAAGGTGAACACCAGCGCCGCACCCCAGACACTGCGCACATCGGGCCACAGGCGACCTTGCAGCTCCAACAACTCCCGCAAGCCCGTTTGAAGAGGACCGCTGAACTGGAGAAAATCGGTGTAAGCGTAAGCCACCACATAAGCGGGCATGGCCAACGGCAAAAGTAGCAGCCATTCAAAAACACCCCGCCCGGGGAAATCGAACAGCGTGACCAGCGCCGCGGTAGCCAGACCAAGCACCGTCACGCCCACCGCCACCATCAGGCACAAACCCAGCGTGGTCAGTGTGTACTCGGGCAACACGGTGCGGGCCATCTCCAGCAAGATGCTGGCACTTTCCCCGCTCCATTGCAGCCACGAACCGAGCACCGCCAAGACGGGCAAAGCCAAAGTCAGCGCCAGCAGGGCATAAAGCAAGGAGGGAAGACCCGAAAAGCGACGGGCCAGGGCGTGCAGCATCAGAAATTGGGAGTGAACATGGTCATAGCTTATTGTAGGAGCGAGTTCCGACGATGGGTCCTCGGCTGGCTCCAAGCCAAGGCTTGCCTGCCGGCGACCACAACCTGCCTACAATCGAGCCCATGTTTTTAGAGCTTCGCCAACTGGACATTCAATACCCAGCCAGCCCAACACCCGCCGTACGCGGTGTGAGCTTGGGCCTGCGGTCGGGTGACATTGGTGTCCTGATCGGCCCATCTGGCTGCGGTAAAACCACGTTGCTGCGTGCCGTCGCTGGGCTGGAGCCAGTTTCCGGGGGCAAGATCCTTCTGTCCAACCGTGTGGTCAGCGAAGCGGGTCACACCGAACCCGCAGAAAGCCGACGCATCGGCATGGTGTTTCAGGACTACGCCCTTTTTCCGCACATGGATGTGGGGCGCAATGTCGGCTTTGGCTTGAACCACTTGCCCAAGGCTGAGCGTCAGCGGCGCATCGTCGAAGTCCTCGATTTGGTGGGCTTGACCGGTGCAGACCAACGATATCCGCATGAACTCTCTGGCGGTCAGCAGCAACGAGTGGCTTTGGCACGCGCCTTGGCCCCCAAACCAGACTTGTTGCTGCTGGATGAACCCTTTTCCAACCTCGACATCGACTTGCGCGAGCGTTTGGCCCAAGAAGTACGCAACATTCTGAAAGCAGCCAAAGCCACTGCCTTGCTGGTCACACACGACCAACTCGAAGCCTTTGCCATTGGCGACGTGATTGGGGTGATGAACGAAGGGCAATTACACCAATGGGACGATGCCTACAGCCTTTACCACCGCCCGGCCACCCGGTTTGTAGCGGACTTCATCGGCCATGGCGTGTTCACACCTGCCACGCTGCGCGAAGTAAATGGTCAAGTCATGGTCGACACCCCCGTTGGCACTTTGCGCGATGTGGCTGAGTGCCCATTGCCTTGTGCATTTGAGGGGGGCCAGTGCGACGTTTTGTTGAGAGCCGACGACATCGTGCACGACGACCACGCCCCGGTGAAGGCCGAAATCATCCGCAAGGCATTTCGTGGCTCTGAATTTTTATACACCCTGCGTTTGGCCACAGGCGAGCACCTGATGGCCCATGTGCCCAGCCACCACGATCACAAACTGGGCGAATGGATCGGCATCCGTGCCGAGGTGGACCACGTCGTCACGTTCAACCGTGCATGCCCGGTGCAAAACCGCGAGCTCTGCCAAATGCCTTGCGCGCAAAGCGGGGGCAACAGTTGCGAGAAGGTCATCCAGGGCCCCAACCAAAAGGCTAGCCAAGCTGGCGGTTGAGCTCATTGCCCTTGACGGTTTCACCAACCGCATTTACAAAATGTCCAAGGCAGCTCATGATGCGCTTTCAAAAGAAAACAAAATCATTCAGGAGGTGCTGTGCAGGACAACGCCAACAACCGATCCAAATTCGGTAACGTCGATGATGCCCCCGTTGTCAGTTTGGTACAGCACCTGCTTGAACAAGCTGTAGCGCTCAAAGCATCCGATTTGCATTTTGAGCCTTACGAACAGCATTACCGGGTGCGCATGCGCATTGATGGCGAATTGCGCGAAATGGCCACGCCCCCAATGGCACTCAAAGACCAGCTTTCGTCTCGCATCAAGGTGCTATCACGGCTCGACATTTCAGAAAAACGGATCCCGCAAGATGGTCGGATGAAGCTGGCGCTACAAAGCGGGCGCGAGATTGACTTGCGGGTAAGCACCTTACCCACTTTGTTTGGCGAAAAACTGGTGATTCGGGTGCTGGACTCGACCCAGGCACAACTCGACTTGGCCAAACTTGGGTATGAAGTCGAAGACTTGGCACGCCTAACAGAAGCGATTCATCGACCACACGGCATGGTGTTGGTGACCGGGCCCACCGGCTCAGGCAAAACGCAGTCGCTTTACGCTTGCCTGAATCTGCTCAACACGGCGCAAGTGAACATCGCCACCGTAGAGGACCCTTGCGAAATCCAGTTGCAAGGCATCAACCAAGTGAATGTGCAAGACAAACCGGGACTGACATTTGCCATCGCTTTGCGTGCTTTTTTACGGCAGGACCCTGACATCCTGATGGTGGGCGAGGTGAGGGATCTGGAAACAGCCAACATTGCCATTCAGGCGGCCCAAACAGGCCATCTCGTCTTGTCAACTCTGCACACCAATGACGCCCCCAGCACTTTGGTGCGTTTGCGCAACATGGGCACAGCTTCCTACAACATTGCGGCCAGTGTGACGCTGATCACAGCCCAAAGGCTGGTGCGTTGCCTTTGCCCTTTATGCAAAAGCCGTGTGCACTTGTCCTCGGAGGTCCTACTCAGAGCTGGGCTGCCTGCGGCCATGCTGAGTGAAGACAGGGTTCCTGCGTTCACCCCCGTGGGTTGTTCACATTGCCACAAAGGTTTTGCTGGACGCACGGGCATTTTCCAGGTCATGCCTGTCAGTGCCGACATGCAAAACCTGATCTTGCGTGACGCAGGTCATCAGGACTTGGCCCAACTCGCGCTGCGCGAGGGGGTGAGCACTTTGCGATTGGCCGGTCTGCGCAAAGTATTGCAGGGCATCACATCGCTGGATGAAGTCCTGGCCAACACAAGGTACGACGCATGAGCCCGTCTGAAAATCCGCGCCAACTCAGCAATTTTTCATGGCGGGGACTTGACGCCCAAGGCCGCCCAACGCAAGGGCAGTTGAGCGCCCAAGACGCCGGTCTGGCCAGAGCCTTGCTTCGCAGACAAGGCGTGCACCATGCGCGACTGCAACGCCTCTGGTGGGATCGCCCTGCACGTGTTCATCCACGCGATTTATCGCTCATGACACGGCAAATGGCCGCACTGGTACGCGCGGGCGTACCCCTGTTGCAAACGCTGGATATGCTGCTGCGCAGCCTGACTTCGGCGGCACTCATGGTCATCGTTCGCCAAGTGCGACACGATGTCGCCTCTGGCATGTCTTTGCATGAAGCACTGGGCAGACACCCCACCCACTTTTCAGGGCTTTACGTCAGCATGGTTCAGGCCGGCGAGTCCGCTGGGATTTTGGACACCATGCTGGAGCGCTTGGCGCACACGCTCGAAAAAAACGATGCCTTGCGCTCGCGCGTCCGCTCGGCACTGATGTACCCCTGCGCAGTGATGGGCGTGGCCATCGCAGTCCTGGTGTTGATTCTGGTGTTTGTCGTGCCGGTGTTCGAAGATGTCTTCAAGTCCTTTGGTGCTGATTTGCCTTGGCCGACGCAGTTGGTCATGGCCTTGAGCGATGGCTTGAGCGTCTCAGGCCCCTTGGTTCTATCGGGCTTGCTGCTCGGCATTGGGTTTTGGCAGCGCCATTCGGGTGCTCAGTCCAAACTCCAAATCAAAAAAGACCGCTGGTTACTCAAATGGCCTTTACTGGGCTCGCTGATAAGCACGGCCGTGATTGCGCGCTGGGCACAAACTTTATCGGCCTTGCTGGCCGCAGGCGTTCCTCTGGCAGAAGCCCTCGGGCCTGTGGCGCAGGCCTGCGACCACGCAGTGTTTGAGCGTGTGACTTTGCAATTGCAAAGACAAGTGACTCAAGGCAGCCGCTTGAGTGAAGCCATGGGACAAACGGCTCGTTTCCCGCCCATGATCGTGCAGTTGTGTGCCACAGGCGAGGAGACCGGCGCCATGGACAGCCTGCTGACGCGAGCGGGGGATCTGATGGAAACGGAACTGGATGACCGCGTGAACGGTTTGTCGAGTTTGCTGGAGCCTTTGATCATTGTGGTGCTGGGTGGCTTGATTGGCGGTATTCTTGTCGCCATGTATTTGCCTATTTTCCGTTTGGGTCAGGTTTTCTGAAATGCTCACCGATGTATTCACATGGAGCGGTGTTGCCTTGCTGGGGCTGGTGGTGGGGAGTTTTCTGAACGTCGTCATCCATCGCCTGCCTCGCATGCTGGAGGCGCAATGGAACGAGGCGCTTCATGAACAAGCCGCTGCCAATGCCCACCTCCTGCCAGCCGCCAGGCCTTACAACATCGCCACGCCCGGCTCACACTGCCCCCACTGCGACCATGCCTTGGCATGGGCAGAAAAAATACCCGTACTCAGTTATCTTGGACTCAAAGGGCGCTGCCGCCACTGCCATGCACCGATTGGCTGGCGCTACCTGGCTGTGGAACTGCTCACCGCCGGTCTGTTCGTATGGTGTTTTGACAAGCATGGCTTCAGCATGCAAGCCTTGGCTTGGGCTGGTTTTGCGGCCGCCTTGTTGTGCTTGGCCGCGATCGACGCGGACACCACGCTGCTGCCCGATGCGATCACCCAACCTTTGGTCTGGTCGGGTTTGTTGGCCGCGAGCCTGGGCCTCAGCGCCGTGGACTTGTCCACGGCCTTGTGGGGTGCTGTGGTGGGTTTCCTCTTTTTGTGGTCGGTTTATTGGCTGTTCAAAGCAATCACCGGCAAAGAAGGTATGGGTCAAGGCGACTTCAAGCTGCTGGCGGCACTGGGTGCCTGGCTGGGTTGGCCCGCCTTGTTGTCGGTGGTACTGATCGCCTCACTGACGGGCGTTGCCGGGGGGCTGTGGCTGCGTGCGCGCCAGCGCTTGTCCGAAGACGGCTATATTCCGTTTGGACCCTTTTTAGCCTTGGCTGGTTTGTGGGTTATGGCCTTTGGTCCCCTGCCCGTCCTGCCTGTTTGAACCATGAAAAACCCACGTATTTGGCGCATCGGCTTGACTGGTGGCATTGGCAGCGGCAAAAGCACCGTGGCAGCCCTGCTGGCTAGCCGAGGCGCTGCGGTGATCGACTCTGACGCGATTTCACGCAGCGTGACTGCTGCAGGTGGACGCGCCATGCCCAGCATTGCCCAAGTCTTTGGCCCGCAAATGGTCAATGCCGAAGGCGCCATGGACCGACAAGCCATGCGTGAACGGGTCTTTCGAGAGCCCAACACCAAAAAGCAACTGGAAGCCATCATTCACCCCTTGGT